>OOCH01000099.1_pt1 | contig 92594 bp, 84 predicted proteins | sample 1671641 | NCBI WGS metagenome assembly OOCH01 (sample SAMN06348177, study PRJEB24527) | human gut metagenome | biome: human gut; feature: ankylosing spondylitis patient; material: feces | host: Homo sapiens | place: China | collected 2015-10
ATTATATTATATATATATTCCGTTCCCCCGAAACCCTTAATGACCTTAATGACCTTGACCTTAATGACCGGAAAGAGAGAAATCTTATTTAGTGTTAAAATCTAAAATTTATGCATTTTTTTCATAAATATTTTGTACCTTTGAAGTCAAGTCTGTACCATCTGATATCCTGTAGTTATTGAAGAATAGGCAACATTCCTGAATACTATTGCAAGATAAATCTTGGCATCAGTAAAAATAAATGAGAGTTAAACAATAAGATTATTTTATAAAAAACAACAAACTTATGCCTATTTTTAATTTTTACCGCTTTGAAAATAAGCAAGTCGATAATGAACCTAGTTTTTTTGCTGCAGAAGAGGCGGCAGAGGCTAGATTTAATCAGGGGAAATACCAATCTCCCAGAGAATGTTTTGGAAGTTTCTTTACTTCCAAGCAACGCCATCAGCTATCTATCATAAAATCACATGGTAGTGCTGGAGCATATAATCATGAATTATACAACTGCGATGTTGTTGTTTCTGCATGCCAAGATGTAATATTGCTGGAACTGGAGAGTAATGGTACGAAGACAACGATTGAAAACAAGAAGAGAGTCAAACATCCTAATCATCCATACTGTCGTGTAATAATCGACAACAGAGAGGGTTATCAGATTGTTGCCATCGAGAAAAATGCAGCTTTTTCGGGAGATACAGACAAGGCTGCCTTAGTTTTGCAGAAAGGCTTTAATCAGAAACTTTCTGTATATGGCAGGGAGATTGTCATTCAGCCTCTACATAAGAAAACTACAGATTTCTGGCCAGTGGTATGGGACATCCGCAAAAAGTTCAATGACCGTGTACGCTTTATAAAACTCGACTTTCGTGGAGAAGGAGAGAATAAGAGTGCCGATGGTCTGATGGCATTGATTACCCAACTTGCCAGAAAGGGAGACTGTGCAGCTCTTTTAGAATTGTCACACAAGCCCGGTTCTCCTGAAATTAATTTACAAGAACTGCATGATGATCTGACCCATATTGCTGCAATCTGTCTTAATGAAGGCATTTTTGACCTTACCGTCCACTTTGCCCATTTTGGCTGCTATCGCTATGGTGCTGATATCATGGCGCAATTCGGTATCGAAGAAGAGGCTATCAGCTCCTTTGGTGTTGAACTGTTAAGTTGTTTTGATGGCAATAGTCCGACCTTTGCGCTGATACAATGGATGGATAAAATGAACGAAATACTGAAAGATTATGCCAATACTGGAATACTTCAAAAAGGACGTAAGAAGGGCCCTAGAAGAAAAGCTTGCTGACGATAGCATGTTCCGCTCCATTCGCGGTACATGCCTGAGAGTAATGAACGATGCTAAAGAAATCAAGTTGCATCCCACAGAACTATACTATCTTGCTTTCTGCGTTATCGATAGGATGAAAGGTCAGAGTACCAGCCAAGCAGAATTCTATTCTAAGGACGAGGCATGGTATGAATATGATGAAGTTCTGCGGGATATCTATGGCGGAGATTCGGATCACGAGAGACATTCTGCACTTGCTCTGATTATTCAGACATGTGCAGAATGGTTGCTGCGAAGTCGCGACATGAGCAGGCTGGGGATAGTTTCTAATCTGAAATTGCAGATTGCCTATCATATTAGTGAGGAATTCTCACGGCGACTGGATGAGGAGTTCAGGCGCGGTTTTTGCTGTGTTGATGAGGACGGATTTGCTGGGATTGTGTACGATTATCTGCAGGGTGAGCGCCTTATCTCCGAAGAAATTGATTCTCTGCTTGATTCAATGGACGGAGATGCTGGCATGGAAAATCCTTCTGTCGCACCAAGCTCAATCCGTATTGCCCCAAGAAAGAAAACCTCTGTGCTGACTGTCCTCAATGCCATGTATAAAGCTGGATGGTTTACGGATGTTGATGGCAACCCTTTGAAGAACCGTGATGAGGCATTGAATGATATTCTGAGAAATGCTTTCGGTACAGATAAGGATACTGCCATCAGTCAAACCCTGAATCCTTCTAACGGTACAGTAAAATATAAATTCAAACCGCTCATGGAAAAGCTACTCGATGGAAAGGAAATTGAGCAGTTTATCCATGATTTGACCCAGGAATTGATGGAAAATCATCAATAATTTTTTATTTAGCAAAGCATTTGCCTTACTTTAGTAAAGCAAGCGTTAAGAAGAAAACAAGTAAATTTGCCCCCGAAATCAGTTGTAAGCTGGTTTCGGGGGCTTTTTCATTTTTATATGTTCAGCCCATTTTGTTTAACCTGAGCGGAGGCGGGGAACCTCACAGCGTGATTGAAGATGGCCATCGGGAATCCACGGCTTCTCTCGCAAACCGATCAGGAATCATGGCAGAAAAAAAACATCAGCTTACGGCTCTGGGCATTGCCTATGAAGCCGTCATCAAGCTGGGCTATACGCACAGCAAACTGGCAAGGCTCGACAGCAGCATCAACTATCCTACGCTGAGGAATATCAGAGACGGGAAGGAGATGAAGAAAGCTACGGAGCGGTTCTATCTGAAACTCTTCTTCGACCTTATTAATAAGGAATATGAACGGCGAATGGCCTGTGGGGGCGACGGAGCCGTCAGCCTGCTTATCGTGATGAAAAACATCCTTGAAGCAGAGCTGAAATAAAAAGTGGTGAAAAGATGAGGGGGCATTCTTTCACCAACTATTCCGCCGCATCGAAAGTGTTGCTATCTTTGCACCAGCTTTAGCAAGGTTGGGCGGATTAAAGAAAACCTTAAAGGAAGGTTAGATCTTGCGGTTTATAGATTATGAACGGAATGTTTATGAGAGTGGTGCAGCAGGGCGAGGCGTTCGCTGTACAGAGTCAGAAAAGTGAGAACGGCCAGATGATGAAATGCAACATCGTTCTCCAGGAGATGGGCGGCAAGTATGAGAACCAGTATGCTGCGGCAATGCTCGGCAATATGGCCCAGTGCAAGTTTGCTCCGGGCGAGCTGGTGGCTGTTACGCTCCGCTTTACTACCCATGAGCACAATGGTCAGGTTTATCAGGATATCCTGGTTACGGACATAGAAAAGGTAAAAGGATAAAAAAGTAAAAAACTGAGTTGAAACAGAGGAGGATTTTCCATGGTAAAGCGCGCAACAATCCGGATGTTTCTTCTCCTAAAATTCAATTCAGATTATGAAAAAAGCAAACAAAAAGCAGGTGAATAACCAGCAGATGAATAATAACGGCTGCCAGCATGTGCAGTTGGGTGGAATGGCTTACTATGATGATAAGCAGTATTTCCTCTTCAGTCCTGATTCTGTAAATCAGGGTGTTGTAGAAGCGTTCCGCCGTCATGGCGTGGCTCAGCAAATGCAAGATGGAACCTTTGATTTCGTAGCAGTTTCTAAGCCGAAAAGCCAGTCGGAACTGATTAAGAAACTGGCGCATGGTCGTGTGAGCAAGACCAAGGATGGGGCTATTCAGCTCACGCTGAAGGTGTTCTTCCATGAGGGACTCAACATCGCCCAAACGCTGGCTGTTGAGTCAGCAGAAGGGGCTGATGCTTTAGTGGATTATCAATTAAAACGATAAGTAATAAGATAGATGAGTTGTTATTTAATTAAGTTGGAGAATGGGCACAAGGTTGCCCGCTCCATCACTTCGGAAGAGGAGTATAAGCAGCTGCGTGGAAGCAATGAGCAGAAGGCGAATCTTCGTCTGGCTCGTGCCGGAAACGATGCTGCGAAACGTAGACTGGTGCAGTTTAATTACTCCGGCCATTATCCGCAAGGCGTGGTGAAAGGAATGAAACTGCCAAGCGGTGCTTTCGGGTTTGATATGGATGAGCCGGAGGCTTTTGCCAAGGCTGCCAAGCTGCTGCTGAAAGAACCGGACAAGTACGGACTGCTGATGCTGGAACGTAGTGCAAGACAGGGCGGACATGCGGTGTTTGAACGCGAAAAGGGCAAGACGGTTCTGGAGAATCAGGTGAGGATTGCTACGATGCTCAAGTGTGAAATGGATACTTCGGCTCACGACATTAACCGGGTTTACTTCACTACCACATCGGATGGCGAAGATTTGCTCTTCCTTTCGCCACGGCTCTTCAAGGATGAATACGATGAGGCTGCCGTGGCTGCTGAAGGGAAAGTCCTGGAAGAGCGTGAAAGATACGGACAGGAGGAACTGCCGGAAGGGGCGCACAAGGCAAACAAGCATTATGAGCCTTGGAAGGAAGAATTCAAGAAGGATTCTCAAGGGGTTTTAAAGGGGCAGGAATTTAAAAATTCGAGAATTTCTTCCTCTTCAGCTTCATCCTCTTCTGCTTCATCAGCTTCGACTCCCTCTGTCTCTCGAGACAATTACCTCGGGATTCCTTATGGCGAAATCATTAAGAAGTGGTGGCAGATGTATAATGACGGGCAGGAGCCGATGCGCTCCAACCGCAATACGCTGACCTTTGAGCTGGCTGTGAACCTGCGCCACATCTGCGGCTTCGATGGCAATCTGATGGCTCAGATTATTCCCTGCTATGATGGTTTTTCTGAGCAGGAGAAGATGGCTTGCATCAAGTCGGCACTCGGAGAAAAACTTACGCAAATGCCTAAGCGACTGAAAGATGTACTGGCTGCGCTGAGACAGGAAAAGTTGAAGCAAGCTACTCTGAAAGGCGTAACGCTTAAGGAGAACGAGGAACTGATCAATGCACTGGACGAGGCAAATGCCCAGGACGAACTGTTCTATTTCAAAGCCTTGCCCAAATTGCCGCAGGGAGTACGCGACTCGGTTAATGCAGTAGGGCCGACACTTGCTTTACCCGTGATTACCGCTATCTGTCCTGTCATCGGAATGCTGGCTACTGGCGTGAAAATCTCCATTCACGGCAAGATGAATTCGCTCAACCTCATCTCTTACATTGCCGGTGATTTTGCATCAGGCAAGGGAAGCATTGACCCGGTAATTAATGTCTGGACTTCGGAAGTAAAAGCAATGGACAAAATGTACCAGCAGAAGGAGGATGAATGGAGAGCCAAGAAGCGTGCGGCTAAGAACAAGAAGGAGCAGCCGGAAGAGCCGAAACTGCCGGTAAGATGCTTGACACTGAACAATACGGTGGCGAATCTTGCTGAAAGACTGGCGAATACTGAAGGCAAACACGCCTTCTCATTTACACCAGAAGCTGACACCGTAGCGCAGAAGTGGAAATCAGCGATGAGCGACTTTTCTGTCATGTTAAGACAGGCTTACGACGGAACAAGCTATGAGCGTGAGGCAAGAAGTGCAGATGCGGTGAATGTCCATATAGACAGACTGTTATGGAACGTAGTGATGTGCGGCACTCCGGATGCACTTTATCGAGTAGTGAACAATTATACGGATGGTTTCCAGAGCCGTATTGTCGTGGCGCGAACGCCGGACAACACGTTCACCCCGCTCACAGATAACCTCTTCGTGCTTACACCTCGCCAGCAAAGCAATATTCTGCAGATAGCACATCTGTTACCCATGATGGCAGGCGAAGTAGAACTGCCTAAGCTGGAAGCCAAGGGTAGGGAATGGCTGGAGCAGATAAGACTGGAGACGATGAAAGATGATGACAAAGTGAAAGCCCGCCAGCGTTTTCGTATCTGTCCTACCACGATGAGAATGATGGCGTGCATCATGCTCTGCAAAGTGGCAGAATCGCTGATACAGAAACTTGGAGCGGAAGAGGCAGAAACAAGATTGAAGGAGAATCCTCTCTTGTGGAAGGAAATGATTGTGAAAATGCAGACACCGAGCATGCTTTCAGCCTTTGATGTTCTGGCTAACTATCAGCTGGAGAATGCGCTCTATTTCTTTCGCAGTCGTATCGAAGCTGCTTTCTCATCCAAGGATTATTGCGGACAGGCACCTGCTGACCGTATACGTCGTGGAAGAAACGATACTATCTTTGAGCGCTTAGACGTAACCTTCACTTTCGAACAGGCTCAGCAGCAGAGTGTTGCCATCAAGGGCGCTAACGTTACGCACGAGGCTGTAAGACAGATGCTGAAGAACTGGAAGCGACAGGGACTCATCAATATTCTGCCCGATTCACGTTATCAGAAAGTAGCATCTACGGTTTAAATCCGGTCATTTCCGGTCATTAAGGTCAAGGTCATTAAGGTCATTAAGGTTTTCGGGTCTGAACCCAGCCTTAATGACCACCCTTAAACCAATTATTCATTATTAATTATTAATTGTAAATTATCATGCATATTTGTATATTTCGCCGCCGTTTCACTCCATGGGGAGTTGATGGCACAATGGTCATTAACGGTAAGTTTTTCTGCGGAACATTGGAGCGTCCTCAGGGCTATCTGAAAGCTGATGCTTACAGACTGGCACTTGTACCGGTTTCCAACCCGAAGTTTCTGAGGGATGATGAGAAGAGCAGAATCATGCCTGTCATTCTGAAGGAAAACGGCAGAGTTCCGAAGTCTGTTATCCGCAAGCCGTTCTTCGTTCCGGGCAATGGTCCTTATAAATTAATGTATGGCAGCATCATTCTGGGCAGATCCTACATTTCGGGGCTTGTGCTTCATTCTGAGGAATACTTCTCGGAGTTTTGCGAGAAGGTGGATGAGGCTATCAGGAACAGGGAGCACATCACGCTCGTTATCAGAGACTGGGGCTTTGATGCGATTCCGCTTAAGTATTTATCACCTTTCAAATCATCCGTAAAATCATTATCATGCGTAAGATAAAGGAAATCATCATTCATTGCAGTGCGACCAAGGAAGGTCGCAACTTCACCGTAGCGGATATTGACCGCTGGCACCGCGAGCGCGGAATGCGCTGCATAGGTTATCATTTCGTGATTTATCGTGACGGCAGCATTCATGTAGGCCGTGCGATAGAGGAGGTTGGTGCCCATTGCAAGGGCCATAATTCCATCAGCATAGGCGTCTGCTACATCGGCGGCTTATCGAAGAAAGGCAAGCCGAAGGATACAAGAACCCGAGACCAGAAAGCGGCAATGCGCTCGCTTATCGAGCAGCTGAAGGAGGAATATCCATTAGCCACGATTCATGGGCATAATGAGTTTGCCAACAAAGCCTGTCCCTGCTTTGATGTGAAGAAGGAGTGGGGCTAACAGATAGGGAACGCGCTGCGTTCCCTATTTATACTTATTTTCCGATGCAAAAGTGCTTGAAGATATTGTTTAGCGTTTCCTGGCTACTGATCTGTCCGCCAGTGATTTCACCCAGTTCTTCCAACACCATTTTCAGGTCTTCGGCGATAATGTCGCCGCTCATGCCCATTTCCATCGACTCCAATACTCGGGAGAGGGAATCATGGGCACGGAGAAGGGCCTCGTAATGGCGGGCACTCGTTATGATGACGTCGTTCTCGGTAATCTCAGGAATATCAGCGGCTCTTACTAATGCCTGCTCCAGGGATGAAACGTTCTCGCCTGTGCGGGCACTGATGAAGAGTGGGGATTCTCCTTCGCTGGCTTCTGATTCGCTGGAATCTGAGCCACTGGAATGGGTGAATTTATCGAACGCAAGTTTGTCATTCTCAAGTTTATCCATCTTATTGAATACCACCAGCAGCTTCTTGCCCTGGTTCTTTTGCTTCATCTCCTCGATTTCTGAGGCTGACGGCTGCTCATCCAATAGCCAGATTACTATCTTCGCCTCTTCCATCTTCTGGAAAGTGCGCTCTATTCCGATGTTCTCTACCACATCATTCGTCTTGCGGATTCCTGCTGTGTCAATAAAGCGGAAGGTGATTCCGTCGATGAGGGTGGTGTCTTCGATTACATCTCGGGTGGTTCCGTGAATGTCGCTCACGATTGCCTTCTCCTCGTGGAGCAGACGGTTGAGCAGGGTGCTCTTGCCCACATTCGTCTTGCCTACGATGGCTACGGCTACTCCCTGCTTTAAGGCATTGCCGGTTTCGAAGGAGTGGACGAGGGTGGTAATCTTGTGATTGATTTCTTCGGCTAGTGCCTGGAGTTCGCTGCGGTCGGCAAACTCCAGTTCTTCGTGGTCGCTGAAGTCGAGCTCCAACTCCAGGAGCGAAGTCATCTTTAATAATTTTTCGCGAAGGAGGGAGAGTTCGTTGCTGAAATGACCCTTCAGTTGGCTGAGCGCCATCTTATGGGTTGCCTTGTTGGTAGAGGCGATGAGATCAGCTACGGCTTCTGCCTGGGATAGGTCCATCTTGCCGTTGAGATAGGCACGACGGGTGTATTCGCCCGGTTCTGCCTGGCGACATCCTACCTCTGTAAAGCGATGGAGAACCTGCTGAAGAATGTATCGGCTGCCATGACAGGAAATCTCGGTGGAGTTCTCGCCTGTATAACTGTGGGGTGCACGGAACACGCTCACCAGTACATCATCGATGGTGTTGCCATCCTTATCCTTGATTTCGCCATAATGCAGAGTGTAGGGGTTGGCTTCTTCCAGGGATTTGCCGTTGGCAGACTGGAAGATTTTGTCGGTGATGGTAATGGCGTTAGAGCCACTGAGTCGGATGATTCCGATAGCACCGCCGGCTGGGGTTGCCAGGGCGCAGATACATTCTTCTTGATTCTTCATTTCTTGATTCGTATTTTAAAGCTTTTGCCCTTTCAGGGCGACAGGGTTGTTTGCTGTTTTAACCCAGGGTGTTGCCCTGGGCTAGGAGCTTCTGCCCTTTCAGGGCGTATTGCTGCAATGGAGCTAGATTCTATCTAATACAACTTTTATCAAATTGTCGATGGTGCTCTTGTAGCCGGTGTTGGCGCTGAGGGCACGGCGGTTGGCGATGACCATGCAGCAGGTTAATGCCTTATGACCGAGGAGAAGGGAAAGACCGGCAAGGGCTGAACTTTCCATCTCGAAGTTGTTGACGCGCAGACCGTTATACTCGAATGCTTCAATCTTCTGATTAAGTTCCGGGTCGGCAAGAGGAGCACGGAGTTCGCGGCCCTGAGGACCGTAGAAACCGCCACAGGCTATGGTGATTCCGCGTACCATATCATCGCCGGCAATCTTCTCCAGCAGTTCTGGGTCGTTGTTTACACAATATGGATTGCCAATCTGGTCGTTCCATTTTACCTGGCGCTTGAATTCTGCCTCTGTTTCGAGGTCGCAGATTTCGTTGCGGCGAGCATAGAAGTTGATGAGTCCGTCGAAACCGATGCTCTTCTGCGAGGCTACGAAGGTTCCGGCTGGGCAGTTGAGCTGCAGGCCGCCGCAGGTTCCGATGCGCACGAGGGTGAGCGTGGTGTGCTCAGGTTTCTCGGTGCGGGTTTTGAAATCGATGTTCTTCAGCGCATCGAGCTCGTTGACTACGATATCGATGTTATCGCATCCTATTCCGGTGCTCTGCACGGTGATTCGCTTGCCTTTATATGTGCCGGTGATAGCGTGGAATTCCCGACTTGAAACTTCGCATTCCTTCTCATCGAAATGGGAGGCTACGAGGGCTACGCGACCTGGGTCGCCAACGAGGATTACTTTATCAGCCACTTGTTCCGGGCGAAGATGAAGGTGGAAGCAGCTTCCGTCTTCATTGATAATCAATTCTGATTCTGCAAAATATTTGCTCATGGTTCTTTTGATTTTAAGTTATACATTATTTATATTAGGGCTTTGCGCCCCTCTAAGTTTAAGATTAGCAAAGATACGAATAAAAAATGAAATGCGATATTTTTTTAATGATTTTAAACAGTAAAAAACACGAAGGGCAAATCCCGAAAATGGAACTTGCCCTTCTCTTTCAAATCTCTCTTCTTTTATATCTAGTAAAGACTGCCGATGAACGGAGCCTTTTGCCGGATATTCAGATATGGTTAAACCCGGATGAGGGGTTATGAATTCATAGAGAGCAGGAACTCGTCGTTGTTGCGAGTATGCTGCATATTCTTGTGGATGGTGCTCATCGCCTCGATAGAATTCATGTCGGACAGATACTTGCGCAGAATCCACATGCGGTCGAGCGTTGTCTTGTCCTGCAGCAGATCGTCGCGACGGGTAGACGAAGAAATGAGGTTGACAGCAGGGAAGATACGCTTGTTGCTGAGTGAGCGGTCGAGCTGCAACTCCATGTTACCGGTTCCCTTGAACTCCTCGAAGATGACTTCATCCATCTTACTACCTGTATCGATGAGGGCTGTAGCGATGATGGTGAGCGAACCGCCGCCTTCGATGTTACGCGCAGCACCGAAGAAACGCTTAGGCTTCTGGAGGGCGTTTGCATCTACACCACCGGTGAGCACCTTACCAGATGCAGGAGCTGTGGTGTTGTAGGCACGGGCGAGACGAGTGATGGAATCGAGGAAGATGACAACATCGTGTCCGCATTCTACCATTCTCTTAGCCTTCTCAAGCACGATTCCGGCAATCTTGACATGGCGCTCTGCTGGCTCGTCGAAGGTAGAGGCGATAACCTCTGCATTCACGGTGCGTGCCATGTCGGTAACCTCCTCAGGACGCTCGTCGATGAGCAGCATCATGAGGTAAGCCTCAGGATGGTTGGCTGCGATGGCGTTGGCAATATCCTTCATGAGGATGGTCTTACCGGTCTTAGGCTGAGCCACGATGAGCGCACGCTGACCCTTACCGATTGGCGAGAAGAGGTCTACGATGCGGGTGCTGAGATTGGTGGTGCGGCGGTCGCCACAGAGATTGAACTTCTCATCAGGGAAGAGTGGGGTGAGGTGCTCGAAAGGAACACGGTCACGAACCTCTGATGGGTCACGGCCATTGATCTTGATGATGCTGGTGAGTGGGAAGTATTTCTCGCCCTCGTGAGGCGGACGCACCTTGCACTCTATGACATCGCCAGTCTTCAGACCGAACTTCTTGACGAAGCTGGATGCTACATAAACATCGTCCGGTGAAGAAAGGTAATTGTAATCGCTGCTGCGCAGGAATCCGTAGCCCTCTGAAATCACTTCGAGCACACCGTTGGATTTCACGAGATTGCTGAAATCGTAGGCTGGTGCTTCCTGCTTGTTCTTGGCTGCAGGGGCAGCAGCAGGTGTGTGCTGGTGAGAAGTCTGCGGAGTGGTAGGACGGTCGAAGATGTCGACAGTAGGAATGGCAGCCTGGTCTTCGATAGGAATGTCGACTACCGGGATGAAATCGGTTCCATCGCCCGGATCACCCTTCCAGGTTCCGTCTGCATCGAGTTCTACCTTCATACCTTCAGTATAGTGGATAGGAGCTGACTCCGGTTTCTTATCGGTTGCAGTTTTTTCAGTAGCTTCTTCCTTTGCCTCCTCAGCTGGAGCCGGAACGGCTGCCGGAGCTGGAGCTGCTGCTGCGTTCTGTGCATTCATCTTAGCCTGGAGCATCGCCTGCAAATCGCCGCTGATGTTAGCGCTCTCAGCGTTTCCTGCAGAGAACTGCTCTTCAGGAACGGCAGCTTGCTCAGGTGCTGCCTGCTCAGGAGCAGTCTGCTGGTTATCGGCTGTTGCCTCTTCCGGCTGTTCTGCCTCAGTAGCAGCCTGCTGGTTAGCCGTCTCCTGTGCATCTTTCGCCATCTGCGCTTCTATCTCGGCTTTTACCGCCTGATGCTTTCTGATGGCAGCTGCTCTGGCTTCTGCAATGGCTTCGAGTTCAGCCTTGCTTCTTCTGCCGCGGTGTTTCGGGAAGTTGGCAAGTACCTGAGCCTCGATGTCTTCGCCTGATTGGTTTAGAGTCTGCTTCTGGGCAGATGATTGTAAACTCTGCTCTGCCGGGCTAAACTGGATTTCTTCCTCAACCGCTGGGGCTGGGGCAGTTTCGTTCATAGCCTGAGGAGCAGTCTCGCCGCCGTTAGGACCCAGTACCTGGTTCTTCTGCACGTCGAAATTCTCTCCTTCATTACCGTGTACGGAATAAACACGGTCTTCTTTCTTGGTTGCAATGCGGGTGCGCTTGCGCTTAGGGGCTGCTTCAGGAGCTGACTGTTCTGCCTGGGCGTCGAGAATGGCATAGACGATAGTTCCCTTGTTATCGCTCTTTTTTACCTTGACTCCCAGTTCCTTGGCAATGTCCTTTAACTGAACGACACTCTTTGCTTGTAATTCTTCTTTGCTATACATATATTATATATTGTATATTAATGATTTTCTTTCTGAAATGTCGCGTTTCTGAATGGAAACACGGTATTGATTGATAAATTCGTGTGCAAAGATAATTAAAAAATTTGTTTCTGCCAAATATTTTGCCTATCTTTGCACAAAAAAAATAAAAATGGCTAGTCAAATACCCTATTTAGACGTTCAAAACCTCACCAAACGCTTTGGTGCACAGGTTCTTTTTGATAATATTTCCTTCTCTATCGCTGAAGGACAGAAAGTGGGACTCGTGGCGAGAAACGGCACGGGAAAGTCTACGCTCATGTCGGTGCTGATGGATAAAGAGGGGCATGAGAGCGGAGACATCATCTACCGACGCGACTTGAAGGTGGGCTATCTGGAGCAGTCGCCGCAGTTTGATTCGGAGGAAAGTGTGCTGCAGGCGTGCTTCAATCATGAGGATGATCCGGAGAAGGTGCTGAAGGCGAAACAGATTCTCACCCAGCTACACATTACCAACCTGGAACAACCGATGGGACAGCTCAGCGGCGGACAGCAGAAGCGAGTGGCGCTGGCGAATGTGCTGATTACGGAACCCGACTTTCTGATGCTGGACGAGCCGACCAACCATCTGGACCTGGAGATGATAGAGTGGCTGGAAGGTTATCTGAACCGCGGCAACAAGACCATCTTCATGGTTACGCACGACCGATTCTTCCTGGACAAGGTGTGCAATACGATTCTGGAACTTGACGACCGCACCATCTACACCTACCGCGGCAATTATGCCTATTATCTGGAGAAGAGGCAGGAGAGAATGGACAATCTGAGAGCCGAAATTCAGCACTCGAAGAATCTCTACCGCAGAGAACTCGACTGGATGCGCCGCCAGCCTCAGGCTCGCGGACACAAGGCGAAATACCGCGAGGATGCTTTCTACGAGCTGGAGAAGGTGGCGAAGCAGCGCATAGAAGACCGACAGGTAAGGCTGAAGGCTTCTACCGTTTATATAGGTTCGAAGATTTTTGAATGCCAGTATGTGAGCAAGGCTTTCGACGACAGGGGACAGAAGAAGGTGATTCTCGACAACTTCTACTACAACTTTGCCCGCTTCGAGAAGATGGGTATTGTGGGTAATAACGGAACGGGAAAATCGACCTTCATCAAGATGCTGCTGGGCGAGGTTCAGCCCGACAGCGGCAAGTTTGACATCGGCGAGACGGTTCGCTTCGGCTATTTCTCGCAGGAGGGACTGAAATTCCGTGAAGACCAGAAGGTGATTGACGTGATTACGGAGATTGCTGATTACATAGATCTGGGCGGCGGCAAGCACATGACGGCTTCGCAGTTTCTGCAGTTCTTCCTCTTTACGCCCGAGGAGCAGCACAACTACGTTTACAAGCTGAGCGGCGGCGAGAAACGCAAGCTTTACCTCTGCACGGTACTGATGAGGAATCCGAACTTCCTGGTGCTGGACGAGCCGACCAACGACCTCGACATCCAGACGCTGCAGGTGTTGGAAGAATATCTTCAGGATTTTGCGGGTTGCGTCATCGTGGTGAGCCACGACCGCTATTTCATGGACAAGGTAGTAGACCATCTGCTGGTTTTCAAGGGCGAAGGCGAAATACAGGATTTCCCAGGCAACTATACGCAGTACAGGGAATGGATCCGGATGCAGGCGAAGGACGAGGCAGAACAGGCGAAACCGGCAAAGAGCGGAAATGCAACGGCAGAAAGCGACGGAGCTGGCACGGCCAAGCGCGACGCCAATTTTGAGAACAAGCGCAAGATGAGCTACAAGGAGAAGCGCGAATATGAGCAGCTGACCCAGGAAATAGATGCGCTGACCGAGGAACAGAAGAAACTGGAAGAGGAACTCTGCAGCGGAAATCTATCGGTTGAGGAACTGACGGAGAAAAGCAAGCGCCTGCCTGAAATCAAGGATGAACTTGATGAGAAGGAAATGAGATGGCTGGAACTGGCTGAAATGCTCTAGACTTTGAACTTTGAGTGTTGAACATTGAACTTTACGATTAGTTGATGTGCAGCCGTTAATAATAAACATTTATAAAAGAAAATAGAAAGAATGGAAATTAAGAAATCAGAATTTACAATATCGGCTCCACGAGTGAGCATGTGTCCGAAAGATACGAAGGCTGAATATGCTTTCATAGGCAGAAGTAATGTGGGAAAATCGAGCCTCATCAATATGCTCTGCAACCACAAGGGTTTGGCTAAAACTTCGGCCACACCGGGTAAGACGCTGCTTATCAACCACTTCATCATCAACAACGAATGGTATCTGGTTGACCTTCCTGGCTATGGTTTTGCCAAGCGTTCGAAGACCGTACAGAAGCAGCTGGAACAAATGATAAGCAGTTATATTCTGCAGCGCCAGCAGTTGGCTAATGTCTTTGTGCTCATCGACGTGCGCCACGACCAGCAGAAGATAGACCGCGAGTTTGTAGACTGGCTGGGCGAGAGCGGCGTTCCTTTCTGCATCGTCTTTACCAAGGCCGACAAGTTGGGTCCGGTCAAGGCTCGCATGAATGCGGAGAAATGGATGCATGCGCTGGAAGACCGCTGGGAAGTACTTCCACCTTATTTCATTACCAGTAGTGAAAAGAAGATGGGACGCGACGAGGTGCTCGACTATATTGACGAAATCAACAAATCGCTCGCCGGAGAATAATCTTTCGGGAGAGAATAAACCAACAGAGAATGAAACAGATTAATTGGGGATTTATCGGCTGCGGAGAAGTAACCGAAAAGAAAAGCGGACCGGCTTTCAACGAAGTGGAGGGTTCGCAGGTGGTGGCTGTGATGAGCCGAAGCGAGAACAAGGCACGCAGCTATGCTGAGCGCCATCATGTGCGCAAATGGTACACGGATGCATCGGAATTGATAGAAGACCCCGATGTGAATGCTGTTTACATCGCCACGCCACCTTCTTCTCACGCCACCTTCGCCATCATGGCGATGCATGCGGGCAAACCCTGCTATATAGAGAAACCGCTGGCAGCGAGCTACAACGACTGCATCCGCATCAACCGCATCAGCGAGCAAACGGGTGTTCCCTGCTTCGTAGCTTACTATCGCCGTTATCTTCCTTACTTCCAGAAGGTAAAGGAGATTATCGAGAGCGGAACCATCGGTAACGTGGTGAATGTTCAGGTGCGCTTCTCGGTTCCTCCGCGCGATCTCGACTTTCAGAGCGGCAAGGAAATGCCTTGGCGACTGCAGCCGGATATTGCGGGCGGCGGCTATTTCTACGACCTGGCTCCTCATCAGATAGATTTGCTCCAGAATCTGTTTGGTGTGATTACCCGTGCGCACGGCTATCCTGCCAACAGAGCGCATCTTTATCAGGCTGAAGATACGCTCTCGGCGTGCTTCTTCTTTGAGAGTGGAATTCCGGGCAGCGGAAGCTGGTGCTTCGTGGGACATGAGAGTGCGAAGGAAGACTGCATCGAGGTGATTGGCGAGAAAGGTTCGCTCTCATTCTCGGTGTTCACTTACCAGCCGATAGAAGTGATTACGAGCGAAGGAAAGAACTTGATTACGGTTCCGAATCCGCCTTATGTGCAGCTGCCGCTCATCAAGAGTGTGATTCAGCATCTGCAGGGAATAGGAAAATGCGACTGCACCAGCGTTTCGGCTACGGCTGTGAACTGGGTGCTGGACCGAGTATTGTGGAAGAACTGATTTTTTACAAAATCATCATCAGGATTAAAACGTAAGTTATGAAGAGATGTTTCTGTATAGTAGGATTTATCTGTTCCCTTGCCTGCACTTCGGCAAGGGCGGGGGAGCCCGTGGATTCTACCATGCTGGGAACGCTCTTCAACAAGTCGATGTTCATGTCCAATTCCCAGGATAGCCTCGTGAAAGAGCGACATCGCAAAACCTTCTTCCATCAGGTGGGAGATGTGTTCACCCGGTTCTTCAGAGAATTCAACAGTACGGATTCGGCTTATATAGAAGACCAGCATTACAATTATACGGTGATGCTGCAGAACACCAATACCTACGAGGAATATACGCTCAGAAACAGCGAAGGACAGAGCATTTCCTTCTCGCCTGATCCTTCTTACCGTCTGGGGCCTTATCTGGGCTGGCGATGGGTGTTTCTGGGTTATACGTTCGACCTGAAGCACATTAATTTCAGGAATAACCACACTAATAAAAAGGAGTTTGACCTGAGCCTCTACAGCAGTCTGCTGGGAATAGACCTGTTCTGGCGACAGACGGGAAATGATTATCATGTTCAGCGGATGAATCTAGGTGAACACATCGATTGTGCCCCTATCCGCAAGGCTCCTTTCGATGGTTTCAAATCGAGCATCAAGGGATTCAATCTTTATTACATCTTCAACCATCGCCGCTTCTCTTATCCTGCCGCCTATTCGCAGAGTACGGTGCAGCGGAGAAGTGCCGGTTCCATGCTTCTGGGAATCGGTTACACGGAGCATGAACTGGAGGTGGACTGGGATAAACTGACCAATCTTGTAGATGAACGGCTGAACAAAAATCTGACAAACGGGGGAACTCCGGAAGCCAAAATAGACAGTTCGCTGATGTTCAGCAAGGTGAAATACAGCGATGTGAACGTAACCTGCGGTTATGCTTACAACTGGGTTTTCGCCAAGAACTGGCTCTTCAATGCTTCGCTCTCGGTAGGTGTGGCTTACAACAGCTCGAAATCGGATAATGAAAGGGAACATCTGGACATTACCAACTTCAGTTTCAAGAATGTGAACCTGGATGGAATAGGCCGCTTCGGTATTGTGTGGAACAACACGCATTGGTATGCGGGCGCCAGCACCATCATCCATTCCTACAACTATAAGAAAAAACAGTTTTCTACCAACAATTCGTTTGGCTCACTCAATATTTATGTGGGTGTGAACTTCGGCAGGAAACGTCATCATTAACATATAAAAAGAGAAGAGATGAAAATATTTACGAAAATGGCAGCTGTCATGCTGGCTTGCGTGCTGGCTGGTCCGGGAGAAGCCAGGGTGAATGTGGTTTATCAGCAGCAGGACAGTCTGCGGATTGTGGGGTTGCTGCAGCAGGCAAGGGCGATGAAGAAGAAACCAGCCAGTTGGATGCTCTGGTTCGGCAAGCAGATGGCGGGCGTTCCTTATGTGGGCGGCACGCTGGACCGGACGAAGGAAGAGGTGCTCATCGTGAACACCCGTGAGCTGGACTGCACCACATACGTAGAGATGGTTACGGCGCTCACCCTGTGCGCCAAGAAGAACGAGACTTCATTTTCGGCTTTCTGTGAACATCTCCGAAATGTGCGTTATGTGGGCGGAGAGATTTCCTATGTGAAGCGCCAGCATTATTTCACGATTTGGATGGATGCAAACGAGCGCGAGGGAATCGTGAAGAATATTGCGCCCAATCCTCCTTTCTCGGCTGTTCAGACCGTGAACATCAACTGGATGAGTACGCATGTTTCGAGCTATAAGATGCTTAAGGCTCATCCGGAATGGAAATCGGGAATCAGAAAACTGGAACAGAGTGTGAACGGCAAGCGTTACCGTTATGTACCGAAGGGCAAGATTGCCAACACAGCCGTTTTCCGCAACGCTATTCACGATGGTGACATTATCGCCATCATTACCAACAAGAAGGGGCTCGACACGACCCACATCGGTATTGCTTCCTGGCACAAAGACGGATTGCATCTGCTCAACGCCAGCAGCATTCACAAGAAGGTGATTGATGAACCGATGACGCTTTATACTTACATGCACAAACATCCGGTGCAGATAGGAATCAGGGTTTGCAGAGTTCAGTAAAAAAATATTAGAAAAGAAAAGATAAATGGAAGAGAAAAAGAATTTTGAAGCTGTCTTCAAGGAAGATCTTTATCAATATCTGCTGGGTATTGATAAGGTAGATGCTCATTTGCCGGAAGCTCCGGATTTGGAAGAGCTGTGGCAGAAAGTAGGCGAGAGTTATCTGCCTGATGCGATTCGCGAGTTTGCCAAATATCCTACGGTTTCATTGGGTTGGATCATGTATGTAGGAATGGCGCTTGCCAAGTATTGGGATGAGGATTGGGAACTCTACAGCAAGGTAGAGAATCATTATGAATATCTTCGTGACAGAATAGATTTCGACCACATGGATGATTACATCTGCGAAAAGGTTCTGCTGCTGAATGAGGAAGCGCATAAGGCCGTTACGAATGTAGTGGCAGAATGTGCTTCGCGCTCTTACAGCAAGCTGATTCATCTGAATCTGCAGCCTGGAAGCGAGGAAGCCTTCCGTGGTTTCGTTGCCGCCCTTCACCAGATGTTCCTCATGGGAATAGCCGTAGAGCTAAAAATGCTGGGTTACCACATGACTAAAATGTAAAAGAAAGTCCGTAGGCGTTCTGTTAAAATGCCTACGGACTTTCTTACTTATTACTAAAATTATTACTTCATTTTCTTGAGATATTCTCCAGCGCGGGAATCGCCGAGTTCCTGGGCTTTCTTCAGGTTCTTGATGGCCTCTTCCTTATTTCCTTTCTCCTTCTGGAGCAGACCTAAGAGAAGGTAGCCGTCAGCATATTCAGGAGCCAACTCTATGCAATGGGTGGCTGCGCTAATTCCTTCATCATAACGCTTTACACGCAAGTCGAGACTTGCCCATTCTGCAAAATATGTGGGCTCTTTAGGAGCCAGGTAACAGGTGCGGGCAATATCAAGCAGGGCTGGCTGCCACATGCGCAACTTGGTTTCGCATTGGTAACGGGTGTAGAAGAAGGCTGGCGAAACAGGACGGGCAATGGAATCGTACATATTATAATCCTGAATAGCGCGGCGGAATTCACCCTGCTCCTTCAGAAATTCTCCACGTGCCAGATAATAATTCGCAACCATTCCGGTCTTGCTTCCAACGCTTACCGCACTATCGAGCAAAACCTCAATCTCCTTGGCTGGAGCCTTGAGATTCTTCTTAGCCTGGGCAGCCTCAAAATAGAGTTCGCCGCTGAGAAGTGAAGTATTGGTCAAATCCATGAAAGTATCGTAAGCTTTCTGATACTCACCTTTTACAAAATTAATCTGCGCTTCCTGATGGCGGTAAATAGGCTGAGCCTTGATTTCGTATGCCTTCTGAGCCTCAGCTATGGCCTTATCAAGCGTCCAGTCCTTATAAACAGAATCGCCCTTGTAAATAATCTTCTGATAAATCAGGTCGGCATAGTTGGAATGAGCCTCATCCTTGGCAGCCGATTTCTTAATGCCTTCTTCCATCAGTTTGGCAGCTGCATCATATTCTGCCTTATCCGTCAGATAAGCGGCTTTCTCCTTGTAACCGAAGGCTGAAGTAGGGAATTTGCTGATAAACTCATCGCTATATTTCGCATACTCATCAGCTGTAGTCTGGCCCTTCTTCAGAGTCATCATCGTCATCGCTTCGTTCTCTGTATCAGGAAGAGCTGTACGGATGGTGGTTTGGCGAAGGGCTGCATCAAGACTCGAAAGACCGGTTACCTTCAACTGCTTGGCGTAGTTGGCGTCGATGGCCGTTACCTGACCATTGCTGTGCATCAGACCGATGACCTGTCCGTTCTTGTTGGCAAACGGACAACCTACTGCATTTTCGGGAGCACTATTCGAGAAGATGTAATAGTTGTACGTAGTCTTGAACTTCTCTACGCTGCTGATGTCCTCCTGCTGGTAAGCCGGCTTCTTGATAGAATAAGGAACCAGCCAGACCTTGTCGCCAGCAGCCGATTCCTTGGTTGCGATAGGGGCAGCAACGGTAGAGGCGTTGATGCGGAATTTAGCCACATCATAGAGTTCATCGGCTCCCATGATGGCCTCAACAGGAATCGATTTGCCGGAAGCGTCAACAACGCTTGCCTTTACAGCTCCGACAAATGGTTTGAAGGTGCTGATAGCCGTTCCCTTGTTGTCGATAAAAACACCTTGGGTAGAGGCGATAATGTCGCCTTTCTGATTGAAAGTAGTCAAGGTGAAAACGCTCTTAGCCAGTTTCTGAACCGAACCCGGCTGGGCATAGAGGGACGATGCTCCGAGCATCAGTCCCATCATGATCATATTTATTTTTTTCATAATCTTATTTGTGTTGCTTGTGCTTATTGAGCAACTCCTTAGCATTTGCCAGGGCAGCAGGCGTAATGTCGCTTCCGCTGAGCATCTGGGCGATTTCTTCTATACGCTGCTGCTCGTTGAGTTTCTTCATGTGAGAAAGAGTTCCCTCTTCGGTTTCTTCTTTCAGAACCTTGTAATGATGGGTTCCCATGGAAGCAATCTGCGGCAGGTGGGTGATGGAAATAACCTGGCGGTTCAGGTTGCCCATCTCTGTCATGATTTCCGCCATTTTTTCAGCAATCTTACCGCTTACTCCCGTGTCGATTTCATCAAAGATGATGGTTGGCAGTTTTACGGCGCCGCTGATCATAGCCTTCAGAGAAAGCATGACGCGGGCGATTTCTCCACCGGAAGCAACCTGACTCACCGGCTGGAGAAGCGTGCTCTTGTTGGCGCTGAAGAGGAAATTTACCTTGTCAACACCATCAGAACTGAGCGGCTTGGCGGAGAATGAAATTTCGAAGCGGACGTTTGGAATTCCCAGAGGAATGAGACGTTTCTTCATTTCTTCTTCTATCTTTCTTGCCGATTTCGTTCGGATGGCAGTCAGTTCACCAGCCAGCTTTTCAGCCTTGGCAAGCAGAAGGCCAACTTGCTTTTCCTGCTCTTCTATGTCTTCATCTCCATTATCTATGTGCTGCAACTGTTCGTTGATTCGCTCGCGAGTGGCGATGAGTTCTTTTACATTTTCCACATGGAATTTCTGCTGGAGCGAGTAGAGCTGGTCAAGCCGGGAATTGATGGTTTCAAGCCGGTTCGGGTCAAACTCTATATTGTCAACGCTTCCGCTTATTTCCTGGGCAATATCCTTGAGTTCTATATAGCTGCTCTGCATTCGCTCAGCCACCTCCTTCACATCCGGATAAACCTCCTTGATGTTGTCAATCTGCTGGGCTGCATTTTTCAGTTTGTCGAGAATGCTGCCGTCTTCGCCCGAGAGTGCATTATCTGCCTCATAGAGAGCAGTCTTGATGTCTTCAGAATGGCTCAGGGTTTCTGCTTCCTGTTCCAGTTGCTCAAGTTCGCCTTCCTGCAGGTTAGCATCATCCAGTTCCTTAAACTGGAAGCGCATGAATTCCTCGTTCTCCCTGTTCTTTGCGATTTCCGCTTTCAGGTCTTCCAGCTGCTGCTTAGCCTTTTTATAGTTCTTGTATTCGGCAAGATAAGCCTTCTTCTGCTTTTCATCGTGGGCAATAATGTCGACCACGCTGAGCTGGAAGTCTTCCTTCTGCAGTAGGAGGTTTTGGTGCTGCGAATGAATATCAACGAGCTGTTCGCCCAGTTCTCTCATCTTGCTCAGGGGGACGGGCGTGTCGTTGATGAAGGCACGGCTCTTTCCGGCAGCAGTCAGTTCGCGGCGGATGATGGTGTCTTCTGCATCATAATCAATATCGTTAGCATCGAAGAAATCCTGCATTCCGTATTTTGACAGGTCGAAGTGGGCTTCAATCACGCATCGGTCTCTTCCTGCCTTGATGGCCTTGCTGTCAGCACGGTTGCCCAGGAGCAGTCCGATGGCTCCGAGAATGATGCTCTTTCCGGCACCCGTCTCGCCCGTGATGACTGAGAATCCTGGATAAAGAGGAATGTCCAACTCGTCAATCAACGTGAAATTCTTGATGTATAATTGCTTGAGCATAATTTCTTATCTTATTATTTTAAAGGAACTTAACCTACCTAGGAAGAATCTTTGCTTTATCATCCGAGAAGTTACCTCGAATCATTCTGCATGTAGCCTTATTCCTTGATTTTGTCCCAATATGAGTTTTGAGAAGGATTGATGGAGAAGAGCAGCTCATAAATGCTTTCTTTCTCTTTCTGAGTGCCATGTTTCTGATAGATGTTGACAAGCTCGTCCTTCTTATAGTCGGTCCAGATTTGTGGCAGCAGACTGAGCGGTCTGTCCGTACGTGCCTTCTTCAGATCCTGGAGCAGGGTGTTGGTGATTTCAGTTCTGCCACGTTCCACATTATTCGCCATTTCATCGAGCCCTTTTCTGTAATAGTTGTATTGCAGCATTCTGAAAGGTTCCATGGCTCCGTCGAGATAATCGGAAATGATGGCGAACCGGTTTCTGTTGTCACTAAACGCTTTCCAGCCCGGAAAATCAAGATTCTGGGCGTTGTTGGTGAGGTTCATGCAACGTTGCAGAATGTCTTCACCACCTTTAGGCGCAAAACTGTCAAGATCTAAACCGATGATGAGGTAAGCATAGTAGGCGAGCAAAGCCGTTAGCTGGTTGTCAATCCGCTCTTCGGTAAACTCCAGCTGATCGAACTCGGCAAACTTGAACGTGAAGTTTTCATCCACATTATTATATAAGGTGGACGTATAGGCTGAATTGTAGACGGGACGGTTGGCCTGGATGAGCGCCTTGCAGGTAAAGATATTCTGGTCTTTATCATACTTGCTTACCGTGATATTGAAGTTGCACACGATGCGCTCGTTCTTCCTGAATTGAAGATTCGTCCATTGCCTGTCGTTCACAAACTGCTCAAGAGTTTGCTGCAGATTATCGAATACCCGGTTTTCCGTGCCCTGAATCTGTGCATGGTTGATGGTAATCTTAGCCTGCAACTCCTGAGCGGCTGATGTGATAGGACTACAAGAGATGAGCCAGCTCGTTAATAATGTCGCGAGCCACTTCAGTTTTCGGTTTCTTCTCATATTCTTTCTTACCCTCTTCAGAAATAATCGTTATCTGGTTATCATCCGTACGGAATGTGGTTCCCGGATTGCGAGTAGAGTTAAGCACGATGAAATCGGCATTTTTCTTTTTGCGTTTTTTTTGTGCATTAGCCTCTTCATCGTTGGTTTCCAAGGCGAAAGCCACAATTCGCTGATGTTTTTGTTTCATCTTGCCAAGGGCTGCAGCAATATCGTGAGTAGGGACGAGGCGGAGTTCCAGATCATCTTTCTCACGCTTGATTTTCCTGTCAGCAATCTCGCTTGGCTTGAAATCAGCAACAGCAGCACAGAGAATGGCTGCATCGGTTGAGGCAAAAGCTTTAGTGGCTGCCTGATACATTTCCTCGCAACTTTCTACATCGATGCGATGAATGGCTTCGGAACAGCTGAGCGAAACCGGACCTGCAACCAGCGTAACCTCAGCACCACGGCGGCAGCACTCTTCAGCAAGGGCAAAGCCCATTTTGCCGGAAGAATAATTGCCGATGAAACGTACCGGGTCAATCTTTTCGTAAGTTGGTCCGGCTGTAATCATGATCTTCTTGCCTTTCAAATCGAGCTTATCGCTTTCTTTTTCCTTGCAGTTTTCTGATGCAGCTTCATCGGTCTCTGCATTCTGCTGAGCCTGTTCATCGAAGAATCTGTCAAGGCATTCTACGATAATATCAGGTTCTTCCATGCGTCCCTTTCCTTCCAGTCCGCTTGCCAGGAATCCCACTTCGGGTTCTATGATGTGATTTCCATAGCCCAGAAGTGTTTTCATGTTGGCTTGGGTAGAAGGATGCTTATACATGTCGAGGTCCATAGCTGGAGCGATGAAAACAGGCGCTTTCATTGACAGATAGGTTGTGATGAGCATGTTGTCAGCAATTCCGTGAGCCATCTTTCCCATGGTAGAGGCTGTGCAAGGAGCGATGAGCATGGCGTCGGCCCATAAACCTAAGTCTACGTGCGAATTCCAGGTTCCATCGCGCTGTGAGAAGAATTCGCTTACCACAGGCTTATGCGTAAGAGCCGAAAGGGTGATGGGAGTGATAAACTCCTTTCCTGCAGGCGTAATGACCACCTGCACTTCGGCTCCGCGCTTGATGAGACCTCGTATGATGAGGCAAGACTTGTAGGCTGCAATAGAGCCCGTAATGCCCAATACGATTTTCTTTCCTTTTAACATGAATTTTTCTAACTGTTAAGAAATAAATCCGAGTTTCGCAAGAGGTTTCTTCTTCAACTGCTTACGAAAGTCCGGTAACAATTATTTTCCCATTCTCTTGTTGAATTCACGAAGGCGGATGCGGGTAAGCACCTGCTTGGTATTGTTGGTGAAATCGCTTCCCAAGACCCATGTAAAATAACCCGGATCTTTGGTCAGAATCTCAGCCACATCCCATCCTTTGTATTTGCCGAAGTTGAATACTTCGTGCTTCAAAGGATTTCCGTTCTCATCGTTTACAACGTTGCCCTGGGCGTCTTTTACCTCTTCCCAAACGATGCGTCCGGCGAAATCTACATTATCCTTCTGCTTAGAGAAATCGGCAAGTTCATCCATGTTGTTGTTGAGCACGCGCTCAGGTTCATCCTGCACGCCTGGAGCATACTTGTCGAGCTCGCCCATGAGCACGCGGTAAGTAGCCTCTGTATCCTGATCTGCACGATGAGCTTCGAAATCTTCCTCCATCTTTCTGCCGCAATAGAACTTGTAGGCAGCAGCCAGGTTACGGCGTTCCATCTTCATGAAGATGGTCTGCGCATCGATGAGACGGCACTTGTTAAAATCGAAGTCGATTCCAGCACGCAGGAATTCTTCTGCGAGCATCGGTACATCGAAGTGGTTGGAATTGTAGCCTGCGAAATCGCAACCTGTAAATTCCTTCTCTAATGTGGCAGCCAGCTGCTTGAAGGTTGGCGCATCTTTTACATCTTCGTTGCTGATGCCTGTAAGGGCAACTACTTCGGCAGGAATCTCCTTGCAAGGATTTACGTAGAGGTTCTTGCGGTCTTCAGTTCCATCAGGCATTACCTTGATGTAAGAAATCTGTATAATACGATCCTTGATCATGTCAAGACCCGTTGTCTCCAGGTCGAACACGATCAGAGGCTTTGTCAAATTGAGTTTCATTTTTGTAGAAATACTTTTCTTTTTGTTGTTTCAGAGAAAGCCCGTGCTCCTTTAGTCGTTAAGGAGCATAGGCATGATGAGCATCAGAATATCTTCGTTCTCAGGCTGTTCTGCTGGTACGATGATTCCGGCACGGCTTGGGTCTGCCAGCTGGATGATGATGTTGTCGCTGGTGAGATTGCTCAGGATTTCCATCAGACTGCTTCCCTTGAAGCCGATGCTGATAGGAGAGCCGTTGTATTCGCAAGACAACTGTTCCTTTGCAGATGTTGAGAAGTCAATATCCTCAGAAGAAACCTCGAAACGGCCTGACTCGATGTGGAAACGGATGAGCTGGCTGCTCTCGCTTGCAAATGGCAATACGCGGCGCAAAGCACTCTGCAAGCCTCTGCGGTCTACTGTAACCTCGTTAGGGTTGTTTGGAATGACAGAGTTGTAGTTAGGGTAGCGGCCATCAATCAGTCTGCATCTCATAACGCCGTCAGTAAACTGGATTTCTGCGCTTCGGTCATCAAACTTGATGATAGCGTCGTCGCCGTCCTTGCTCAGAATGTTCTTCAGCAGAGAAGCTGGCTTCTTAGGCAAGTTGAATGCTGAAGGAGATTCGCTCTTGATAGTGAAGTTCTTGCTGCGAACCAGCTTGTGACCATCGCTTGCTACGATAGCGAGAGCATCTGCTGTCAGGTCGAAGTAAATACCGTTCATGACAGGGCGCAACTCATCGTTGGCTGTAGCGAAGAGCGAGCGTGAAATGTTGTTGATCAGCATTTCTGTAGGCAAAGAAATGGTGGTGCAAGCATCGTTCATGCTCTGTGTGCGAGGATATTCCTCTGCGCTCTGACCTGTGAAGTTGTAAAGACCGTTCTGGTAAACAATCTTGATGGCAACGGCTTCTCCGGCAGCATCCACATCGAAGTGAAGAGGCTGCTCAGGCAGTTCCTTCAACGCATCGAGGATAACGCGGTTAGGCACACAAAACTCACCTTCTCCATCGTGGTCGGTAAGAGCGAGTGTACTCTTGATGACATTATCACTATCGCTAGCCGTGATGCTCATTTCACCGTTAGCAACTTGGAAAAGGAAACAATCGAGGATTGGCAACGAATTCTTGCTTCCAATCACTTTTGCGAGCATGTTGAGCTTGCTGCTCAATGCAGAACTTGATACTGTAAATCTCATGAGTATTTTATTTAAATTTTATTTTGTTTTCTGTTTCACCTTAATTAAATTAGGCAATATCACCTAATTGAGCACAAAAATACAAAAAATATCGCTGATAAGCAAAAATAATTGGAGAAAAGTTCTAGTTTTTGAACTATTTTTAGTAATTTCGCAGTCAGAAAGTAAAAAACACCCTTTAAACAAAGGAAAAACTTTAAATATTATCATATGGAATTACAAGGAAAGGTTATTGCCGTTTTGCCTGAAAGAAGCGGCGTCTCTCAGAGAGGAGAGTGGAAAGCTCAGTCGTTCGTAATTGAAACCCACGAGCAGTATCCAAAGAAATTGTGCTTTGATGTTTTCGGAGCAGACCGTTTGGCTCAGTTCAACATTCAGAGTGGTGAGGAACTCCTGGTTTCTTTCGATATTGATGCTCATGAGTATCAGGGCCGTTGGTTCAACAGCATCAAAGCCTGGAACATCCAGCGTGTTGACCCTAACGCCGTAGCTGGTGCTATGGGCGGAATGCAGCCAAGTGCGTTTCCTCCAGTAGGTGCTCCTGTAGCTCCTGCTCAGCCAGCAGCTCCTGCTAATGGCGCAACTGCAGCATTCCCTCCAGTTCAGCCTGCAGCTCCTGCAGCAGAGAGTGGTAGCGCAGATGATCTTCCTTTCTAAAAACAGAAAAGTAAGATAAAAATAAGAGCACTTCGCCTGAGACTTTCTTCTGTCTCGGATGAAGTGCTCTTTTTTTATTCATAATCTTATATTTCTCTTTATCAACTGTTTTCTATTCTCTGCGTCTCTTCTCAAAGAATTGTTTCGAAGCGGCAAAGAAGAGGAGAACGGAAGCTGCATTTTCTATAGCAACCATCCAGAATGTTCCGTTGTAACCGAAATGTTCTGCAACAACTCCGCCTAGCAGACAGCCGATTCCGAAGCCCAAATCCCAACCGGTAAGAATGCTGCTGTTTGCCGTTCCACGCTGGTCGTGACGAGCCACATTAATGAACATGTTGAGGAAGGCTGGGTAAAGATGACCGTTGCCCAGGCCGATAAGAAAAGCCGAAAGATAATAGGCTACCGGGTGCTTGACGGCAACAAAGATGATGAAACCAACAAGCGAAAGCAGCATTCCTTCGGCCGCATTCTGGGTAAGTTTGCCCTGACTCAAGGCTTTTCTGCCTTGCAATCTTGACAGAAACAGACCCATGGAAAGAAGGGCAAAATAAGTGCCCGTTCCGCCCGTAATTCCGAGTTCCTCCTTGCTGTAGATTGCGAGATAATTGCTCAGAACGCCCCAGCAGAACCCGAACATGGCGATGTTGATGGCAAGGAGCCAGGCACGCGTCAGGAAGAAGCGGTCGAGAGAAAGCTTCTCCTTGTTCTTAACGATTTCCTTTTCGGGAAGGCGGATGGTTCCTGCAATCACAACTGAGGCTATCGCCACGATGAAAGCTATCCAGAAGAGAATCATGTAACTGTCTACCGCATTATGGAGATAGATTCCGATGGATGGAGCAATTGCCATGGCAAAATTGTTGCTCAGTCCGTAGAGTCCGATTCCTTCATTTCTCCTACTTGCCGGAAGAACGTCGATGGCGCAGGTGCTGTTGGCAACCGTTACGGCTCCGAACGGACCTCCGTGCAAGGTTCTGCAGATGGCAAACATCAGGATGGTGCTGGCTGCAATATAGCCGGCAAAGAAGATGGCGAAGGCCGTGAGACAGACCATCAGAACCTTCTTGCGCGAAAAGCTGTCAACCACATATCCGCTGAACGGACGAATGATGAGGGCGGCAACCGTATAGCCGCTCAGCACAATTCCAATCACATCTTTCGTGGCTCCAAAATTTTCGTTCAGATAGAGAGGGAGCAAAGGTGTGAGCAGATAGAAGGCGAAATACAACAGAAAGTTGGTAGTCATCACCTTGATGTAGTTTGCATTCCAAAGTTTCTCTTTCATCATTTTTTAGAGTTTATCCTCACTTTTAGAGTTTGTCCGCCAGCCAGGCGTCGATGAGTTTTCGGGCGATGGAAAGTTTCTCTGGGAGAATAGGGAGATTCTCTTTCGTGAACCATTTACCACGAGAGAGTTCTTCTTTCTGAAGATGAATTTCTCCATCTACATATTCTGCCGAGAAGCCAATCATCAGACCGCTCGGATAAGGCCAAGGCTGGGAACCGAAATATTTCAAGTTCTTGATAGTCAGACCGGTTTCTTCCATTACTTCACGATGAACCGCCTCTTCCAGATTCTCGCCAGTCTCTACGAAACCAGCCACGAGACTGTCGAAATTTCCCTTGAAATTGCGAGCGTGTACCAGCAAGACCTGATCATCTTTCTTAATCAGAACGATGATGGCTGTGGCAAGCGAAGGCCAGACCTGTTTGCCGCATTCTGTACATTTCTTACTGATGTCGGTTGCCATTTTCATCGGAGCTCCGCAAACACCGCAGAATTGGGTATTCATGTCCCAATAGTTGAGTTCCTGACACTTTCCTGCTTTCTGGTAAAGGGCAGGAGAGAGTTTGTAGAAACTAGGGCGCAAGCCGCACATTTCGTACTTCGGATTGCCGGTAACGGGCTCAGGAATGGTGAAGGTCTTCACCTCTGTTCCGTCTTCCATCGGGGTAATATTGAGAATGTGAGTCCAAGGCTTTGTTGGGATTGGACTCTCTTCTGAACAAGGAATCGTATAGGTTCCGTCTTCTTTCTTTTCGAGCAAGAGATCAGTCTTGCAAAATATAAACCAATACTTCATTCTTTATTTTGAACTTATTTGCTTTTTTACTTTGAGCTTTATAATATGCTTTTCCAGAAGCGTTTCGAGGAGCTATTCCTTCTTACCGAACAGCAATTCGAAATCGCGCTGGGCAGCTGGCTTGGTCCATGCTTCCGGCACAAACTTCCAGTTGTTGTTTGGTTTTGCATCAACCGTTCCCATCTTTTCAATTTCTTCCATCAGATAGTAGCGCTGGTCGCGCTTGCTGCGATAGATGATTCGGCTTTCAAGACTGTCTTTCGGGATTCCGGCACCCTTGGTAAGGAGTTCGCCGCCGCCATTTCCACGATAGCTGTTAACGGCTACCTTGTACCATTTCTTCTCATCGAAAGGTTCGCCGTTGCTCATGCGCAGAATCTTCACCTTCTCGCCATCTGGCTTGGTTACGTCAACTTCGTAATCGATTCCCGCAGCACTATCAAAGTTGAACGAGAGATTCTTGAAACCGAGGCGTTGCTGGTCGCCAGCGGTCTTCTCATCGAGCAGCAGGAGATGGTCGTCCGGGCTCTTCATGGTGTTCACCCAGAGGTCGTAACTCATTTCCAGATGCTTTCTGATTTCTTCGCCCGTCATGCGCATTACGTAGAGCTGGTTCTCATATTTATAGAGATTGAACATGTCGCTCACGTAGATTGGGCCGGCTTTCAGAATCGCGTTGAACTGAAGAGGAGCGTTGAACGAAATGTCGGCATTTGTAATCTGCAACTGGAGGTTGAGGATGAAATCGTTGAAAGCAGAACTGCCGAAGAACTGGTCGCGACTGTAGATGGTAGTCTTGAAGTTGCCAATCTGCTTGCCCACATATTTCTTTACTTCCGCAATCTGAGGTTCGAAAGTCTTCATGAAATCCTCGTCGATAGGACAATCTGTCACATCCACAATCTTGCCTGTCACCTTTTTGTCAGTTACCACCAGCTGCTTCTTTCCGTTCACCTTTTTCTTGTTGAGGGTGAGGGTTATTTCAGCATCAGCCACGCTAATGGCGTTGTTGGCAGGATCCAGACAAACCACCTGCTTTCCATCAGTATTGGTTACGGTTTCGTTGTCGCGCGTATGGTCGTGGCCGAAGAGAACGAGGTCGAAGCCCGGCACTTCTTTTGCCACCTTGATAGAGGCGTCTTCATCATATTCGGCAGTCTGAATGCCTCCGTCTTTTCCACTGTGGAAGAGGCCGATGATAACATCCGGTTTTTCATTCTCCTGGAGATACTTCACCCATTTGCGGGCGTTTGTTACCATATTTTCAAATTTCAGTCCGCTCCAGAGATTCTCCGTGAGCCAGTTAGGAATGGCAGGAGTAATCATTCCCAAGACAGCCACCTTCACGCCCTCGCGGTTCAGGATGAGATAAGGCTTAACGTATGGCTGGCCTGTAGAAGTGCTGATGATGTTGGAACCAAGAACTGGGCAATTGAGTTCTTTTATCCATTTGTCGTAAACCGGATGACCCGTTTCAACATCATGATTGCCAAATACTTGCGCATCATACTTCATGTAGTTTACCACATCGGCAGCCACGTTTCTAGCCTCTGTTTTTACATAATTATAATAATAGCAAGTAGGCTGCCCCTGCAGAATATCGCCATTCTCCAAGAGGATGAGGTTATCCTTGTAGTCTTTTCGCAAATTATTGACGTAGGAAGAAACGCGCGCCAAGGTTCCTGCTTTTGGCTTACGGTTGATGAAATCGTAAGGGAAGAAAGAGCCGTGCACATCGCTTGTCTCTATCACTCTCAGTTTTACGGTACGTTGTTGTGCCATCGCTTGTGAATTGAAAGTTAGCGCCAGAAGAAGCGCAGCAAATAATTGTTTCATATTAATTAATGTATTTCTTTTGAGTAATGAAAGCCCATCAGTTGAGCTCTGTTTCTTATTTTCTCTGCAAAAGTACAAAAAAGAACTTAAATAGGCATACTTTTTGTTGGATATTTTTTAAAAACTAAAAAATAGGAGGTTTTATAATATGGCATTTGTTGATTATTACAAGATTCTCGGCGTAGACAAGAACATTCCGCAGAAGGATGTGAGAGCTGCGTATCGTAAACGTGCAAAACAGTTTCACCCAGATTTGCACCCTAACGACCCGAAGGCGAAGGCTAAGTTCCAGGCGCTGAACGAGGCGTATGAGGTGATTTCTGACCCAGATAAGCGTGCTAAATACGACCAGTATGGCGAACAATGGAAGAATGCTGATGCATTCGGCGGTTTCGGCGGAGCTGGTGGCGCAGGCGGTTCCGGAAGCTATGGTGGAGCCGGTGGAAATCCATTCGAGGGTTTCGACTTCAGCCAGTTTGGTGGAGGCGGAGGTTTCTCCAGCTTCTTCGAAAATCTCTTCGGAGGTCGTGGCAGAAGCCAGCAGTCGGCTGAAGGATTCGGTTCCGGCAATTTTAGCGGATTTAATGGTTCTGCCGGTTATGGTAGCGGCTTTAATGGGGCAGGCTACGGAGCTGGTGCTGATTTCGGTACTGGTGGTTGTGGCGGCGGTTGCAGCCAGAATGGTCGTGCCAATAACGGCGAAATGAACATGAATGTGAATATCGACCTTTATACGGCTCTGCTGGGCGGCGAAGGAATCATTAAATTGAGTAATGGTTCTAAAATTAAACTCAAGATTAAGCCGGAAACGCAGAATGGCACGAAGGTTCGTGTTCGCGGAAAAGGATACGACCGGGGTGACGGAACCTTTGGCGACCTGATGATTACTTACAACGTGAAGTTGCCAACCGGATTGAATGATAAGCAGAAAGATTTGCTCCGTCAGATGAAGGATGCAAAGTAGTTTCTAAAAGAAGGGAACGGGTTCTCGGACATGAGGACTTTCCCGAAACATGAAGGAAAAAAGAAACGCCCTGCAAGAAGGGAACATTCAGAAATGAAGTTCCTAATCTTGCAGGGCGTTTTTTATTCTATTTGATCTTACAGCGCGTTTTTTATTCTATTCTGCGGCATTAATCTTCGACATGTTGAACGCAGAAACCTTGCCGTCTGGCGAAACGGTTGCGTTGATTTTGAAATGGTTGGTTTTCTTAGTACCGTCGGTAAGCTGAACTTCCTCACGTGCTGAGAACTGAACCTGATATTCATAATCTTCGTCACCCACCTCGCGCTTCTTGATCTGATAATCGTTGGTGAGGAACCAGTTCAGGTTGGTCACATCTTCCTTATAAAGCTTATTCATAAAGGTTACAACATCTGCCTTGGTAGCAGAATTCTTACCCAGAAGCGAAGAGAGAATGTCCTCGCATGAAGCCTGCAAACCATCAGCATCGCGGGTATTGATGCTTTGGAAGAAATGGCGGAACAGACTGCTTACCATATCTTTCTCTTCAGGCTGCAAATCTCTGCTCTTGGCTTTCTTCATCGCATTCTCAGCCTCTTCGATATGCGAACCGTCAGCATGAGCGGCGAGATAAGCCTGGTAAGCTTCTACATTATCAGCATTCTTTGCCACATTCCAGTCGATGGAATCTATCTTGTTCAAAACCTCCTGCTTGTGTGGACTGTTTGGGTATTTGTCGAGATAAGCCTGCAGGGCCTCTTTCGAACCGCTTACTACGGCGTTGGTCCAGTCCTGATCGGTCTGTTTCAGAAGTTCGAGGTGAGCCATGATGGAATCACGATGCGCCTCGTCAGCATCTTTGTAAGTATCTAGGTAACTCTGCAGAACCATCGGGTCGCTACTCTGCATCGCATACTCGTAAGCTTCCAGTTCCTTATTCTTATTGGCACTATCATAGAAATAGTAGAAAATGCCACAAACGAGGAAGGCGAAAATCAGAGAGATGATGATGACGCCACGGTTGCTTTTTTTCTTTTCCTGGGTTCCCTCGCCGTTACCGCCGTTCTGAGAATTAGATTGCTGTGGGCGAACCGGAGGAACGGGTGGAGTAGGAGGTGTTGCTGTTCTGACAGGTGTCTGAGGACGAGCCTGCTGCCTGAGAGCCTCCTGGCGGCGAATTTCTTCTTGCCTGATTGCATTCTGTCTGGCTGCGTTTTCAGCTTCTTGCTGCTGAGTCATAGAAGCCTGGCTGGCAGGAGTCTGCTGGCTCATTCCTGTCGGAGGCGTCATTCTTGTGAGCGAAGGATTCAGCTCATGGCAGTTAGGACACATTTCAAGGTTGCTGAAATAAATCTCGCCACAATTTGGGCATTTGGTAATTTTGCCTGCTATTTCTACTCCGCAACTAGGGCAGGTAGGTGCTTTATCGCTAATTTGGCGTCCGCATTCCGGACATTTTATAATTGCCATAATTCTATTTTGTGTTTATTAATTTACTTATATAATTCATGCTTCTCTACTTCCAGACCTTATCCACTCTTTACCTTGAAGCTAATCATAAAGTTCCAAGTTCAGGGTTCCAAGTACTATCGATGTCTGAATCTGATTTCTCTGAGCTTGTGGCGCCCCATGAAACGGCTTTTGTCAACATAGCCGTTTATTCCGTTGAGTTTGCCCTTACCCGTATATTGCCACATTTCGAAATCTCTACCATCGCGCAATACAGGGATGCGCTTCGTATACTGGGCAATCATCAGCTTGTAGCTGTCTAGCTTGCCTAGAAGATAGTTGTCATAGAAATTGGCTCCCGTATAGATGAGGGGTTTCTGCTTATATGCTTTTTCTACGAGATGCAGAAACTTAAAGAGCGAATCGCAGAATTCTTCTGTATTCATGCCGCTTTTCGTCTCCACATCAATCATAGGCAAGAGGTCCTGATCTCCCGGACGGCATTGGGCCATGAAATTTTCCAGCTGCGTCTGCTGTGGGATGCGGGGTCTGTAGAAATGATAAGAACCTACTTTCATTCCGTAGCGATGAGCCAGGTCGATATTCTTCTTGTATTTGCTGTCGATGTTGGTTCCGCCCTCGGTAGCTTTCAGATAAACGTAAGCCATCTTAGAGTTGTCGCCCACGGTTTCCCAGAACACGTTGCCCTGATAATGACTCAAGTCGATGCCGTGAACGTGCCGACAAGTGTCTTCGCATTGCACCTGGGCATGGGCTCCCAAGGCTATAATGGATGCTATAATAGAGATAAATAACTTTTTCATAGATGCAAAGATACGAAAATCAGATGAAAATCGTACTACTAAGAGATTAATTTTATAGATATTTTACTCTTCGTCCTGATGAATCCCAGATTAACCCCTTCAATCCTTACTGAAATTTACTCTTCAATCTCAGATAATGAACGGAAGAAATTGTTCATGAAATTGCTCATGGTTTCTATCGGAGCGTATTGCAGATAGCGCATGCTGCGGCGCAGATTTTTGCGCATGGTTCCCCCCGTGGTGCGTACAAAGCCGCTGCTGGTCTGCTCAAACTGAATGGCCTGCTGGTCCATGATATTATAGTAGAGCGAACGGAGCGTCAGCTTGTAGGCACCTCTTTCTATGTGATGAACGAATGGGATTTCGTCCTGTTCAAAATCGAAAAAAGTGATGAGTACGCTTCCTTCCAACTGGGCGATGCGCTGGATGCGGAGCTTGGCAAGCCACTTCTCCAGTTTCACGAAATCTACCTTGTCGCCTCGGGTTCTCAGATAGTCTCCCAACTGGATGATTCCTCTGAGATTGATTCCGTTAGCCAACATTCCATTTACGTTTGCCACGATGATGCGCAGCAGATAAATGGTCTCGATAGAGGTATCAATGGCGTGGCGTTCATCTTCCTGAATCTTGCTGAGCCGCCGGTTCAGAAAACTGTTGTTCATCTTCACCTCTCCGGCAGGAACATCATTCACGTTCTTGAGCATCTGAGCTATCTTTTTCTTCTTAAAGGTAGTCATCGGTTCCATTTCTTCCTTGATGCCGAAGTTGTCGGCACGGAGCTTAGTAAAAAGGTTGCGCTGAAGAAAATTCATATGCCTTGTTCTTATTAATAGTCAATAATAAAGTTTTGTTCTTCCTGTCAAGAAATCTCTAACGCAGAAGGAGACCCTCCTCTGATTTTGAGAAGTCTTCCTAACTGTATCTCTTAGGATAGCGCAAGAGGATGGCCAGCAGGGCTGCCACACCTATCGCCAGCGGATAGTAGAGATAAGGAAGAATGTCCATCGGACTGAGATTGGCCAGACCGGCTGCCAGGAGCATCTGCACGCCATAAGGAATCAATCCCTGAACCATGCATGAGAAGGTGTCGAGAATGCTGGCTGCCTTGCGGTTGTCTACGCCAAACCGGTCGCCTATCTTTTTTGAAATATTTCCTACTGTCAGAATCGCTACCGTATTATTTGCCGTACAGATGTTTACCATCGAAACGAGGGCGGCGATAGAAAGTTCGGCTCCACGCTTGCTGTTTACGTGGGCTGTAATCTTGTTGATGATGAAATCGATTCCGCCGTTTTCGCGGATGATTTCGAGCATACCACCTGCCATCATGGCGATGATAATGAGTTCGCCCATGCCGATAATGCCGTTGCCCATGGCTGAGAACCAGCCAAAGAGGTCGTAGCTTCCGGAGGCACCCAGAAGATGACTACCTATGCCGATGGCGCCACAGAGTAGGGTGCCCAGAGTGAGAACAGCCATTACATTCATGCCGGCAATAGCGGTAACGAGGACGGTGAGGTAAGGCAATACTTTCATGTATTCTACCTCGTTGATGTGGGTTGGGGCCTGAAGACCGACTCCCATGACAGAATAGGCGATGAGCACGAGTACGGCGGCCGGAACCACAATCATGGAGTTGACCTTGAACTTATCGCTCATCTTGCAGTTCTGCGTCTGCGTAGCAACAACCGTCGTATCGGAGATGAACGAGAGATTGTCACCGAAATAAGCGCCACCTACGATGATGGCGGTCATCATGCCTACGTTAGCATCCATCGAGTGGGCCAGTCCGGCGGCTATCGGAACCAGAGCCACTACGGTTCCCACACTTGTTCCGATAGATACGGAGATAAAGCAGGCAGCCAGGAATAGTCCTGGCAGAATCATGCTGGCTGGCAGGATGCTGAGCGCCAGGTTGACGGTTGCATCAACGGCTCCCATCGCCTTGGCTGAAGCGGCAAACGAGCCAGCCAGCACGTAAATCCAGAGCATGAGCATCAGGTTGTTGGCGCCGGCACCCTTGCTGTATGTGTCCACTCGTTTCCTGACAGGCATTCCGCCGGAAATAGCCACGGCATAAATGCTCGAAATCATGAACGCTACTGTGAGCGAGAGGCTGGTGTCCTGATGGCTGCTGTCTACCGAATATACGGTAAAAGCCACGATGAGGACAATCAGCAAAAATAATGGCGACAACGCCAGCAAACCTTTTTTATTACTCATACTTCTTTTTCCTTCTTAATTAAAGAGTTACTCCATTCTTGAAGATGGAGATTTCACGATAGCCATTATACTCGTTGCGAGCCTCCTCGCCACTTGCTACGGCTATAATCTTATCAATAAACTTGCTTACCAAGTCTTTCATTTCTACACCTTCTATCAGAGCGCCGGCGTTGAAGTCAATCCAGTTTGGCTTGTTCTTTGCCAAATTGCTGTTGGTAGAAATCTTCATCGTTGGCACGAAGGTTCCGAATGGGGTTCCGCGACCTGTGGTGAAGAGAATGAGCTGGCAACCTGCTGAAGCCAGAGCTGTGGCTGCTACAAGGTCGTTACCCGGAGCTGAAAGCAGGTTCAAACCGGTTGTCTCCAGACGGTCGCCATACTGGAGCACGCCGCTTACCGGAGCACGTCCGCACTTCTGGGTGCAACCCAAAGCCTTATCTTCGAGGGTTGAGATACCACCTGCCTTGTTACCTGGAGAAGGGTTCTCGCCAACTGGTTCACCATGGCTCAGGAAGTACTCCTTGAAGTCGTTAATCAGGTGAACGGTCTTGTCGAAGAGTTCCTTATTTTCGCAACGGTTCATCAGAATGGTTTCTGCGCCAAACATTTCCGGTACCTCTGTCAGGATGCTTGTACCGCCCTGAGCTACGAGCCAGTCGCTAAATTCACCTACCAATGGGTTGGCTGTAATTCCGCTGAAGCCGTCAGAACCGCCACACTTCAAACCTACGCGCAGTTTGTTTACCGGAACTTCCTCGCGCTTGTCTTCCTTAGCCTGGGCATAGAGGTTGCGCAGAATCTTCATGCCTTCCTCGAGCTCATCGCCTTCAACCTTCTGTGTTACAAGAAGTTTGATGCGGTCGTGATCATAGTCGCCGAGCATCTTCATGAAATCATCTGGCTGGTTGTTCTCGCAGCCGAGCGAGAGAACGAGCACGGCACCTGCGTTTGGATGCAGACAGATATCGCGAAGCACCTTGCGGGTATTCTCATGGTCGCCCGAGAGCTGTGAGCAGCCGAAGTTGTGGTGCCATGCGTGGATGGCGTCGATGCCTTCGCAGCCTGTTTCTTTCTTGAGGAGCTCTACCAGTTTCTCAGCCACGCCGTTAACGCAGCCCACGGTAGGAACTACCCATACTTCGTTTCTTACGCCAACTTCGCCATTCTTGCGAACGTAGCCCATGAAGGTGCGGTTTTCCTTAGCGATGTTCAGCTGCTCGTTAACCGGGTTGTAGGTATATTCGAGCGTACCGGCAAGATTGGTCTTGAGGTTGTTCTCGTTTACCCATTCGCCCGCCTTGAGACCGGTCTTTGCATGACCGATAGGGTAGCCATACTTCAGAATGTCTGTACCCTCGGCAGCATCGTTGATGAGCACCTTGTGTCCTGCAGGAGTATCCTGCAATAAAGTGATGGTCTTGCCATCTACTTCAATCGTTTCACCCTTCTTCATAGGGCGCAAGCAAACCACTACCGAGTCGGCAGGGTTAATCTTGATAAAACTTGATTGTTCCATACGTAGTCTGTTTTTTATTTATTGTTTATAATTTATAATGTTCCTGTAAGAATATTCTTCCATGCGGAAGCCCTGTTCTGCCCGATAGCCTTAGAGCTGGGTTCTGCGATAGAAATCTACGTTTTCCTTCATCAGCAGCTCGATAGGCATATAGTTTACCGGCGTAACTTTCTTCTTCAGCACAATGGCCTGGAAGAGCGTGTCTACGCAGGAGTAACCCTGCATGTAGGCGTGCTGGGCGATGAGGAAAGAGATGCTTCCTTCGCGCAGACAGCGAGCGTTTTTCTCTACCATATCATAGCCCATGATCTGAACGGCGCGGCGGTTGGTCTTCAGCAGGAAGTCGCCCACGATGTGCGCCTTCGAAGTCATGGTGATGCAATGGTGGATTTCCGGATGCCCGTCAAAGAACTTCTCCAGCATTTTGACGAATTCAGCACGTGTGCCGTTCAACGGCAGGTCAAGCATGGTAATCTTCACGTTAGGGAAGTGGTCGTGCATGTAATGGCGGAATCCTACCTCTCGGTTATCCTGCTGCTTGCTGACCACTCTTCCGTCTTTGGTCTGCCTCATGAGCAGGATTTCATCTTCCTTTGCTGCAAGCATCATCAGCATCTTGGCTGCGAAGAAACCGGAACAGAACGAATCCTGGCCGAAGAAAGAGAGCGGACGGAGATCGGGCATATAGGAGTCGAGCAGGATGAATGGGATGCTTTTGTGATGCAACGCCTCGGTAAACTCGCGGGTTACATCGAGCGATGAAGGCACCACGATGACTCCTTCCGGACTGGCCTCAAGAATCTTGTTGCCTTCTTCGCGGAACGATTCCTCGCTGGAACGCTCATAGAAACGAATCTCTACTTCGATATGGAAGTCACGTCGGGTATCTTCACATTTTTTTGCGCCTTCCTCTATTTCCTCCCAGTAAGCCTCCGATTCATGTTTCGGAATCAGCAGGTAGAAGGTATAGGATTTGTTGTAAGCCAGAGCGCTGGCGTACACATTAGGCTGATAATTCATTTCCTTGAGGGCTTTCTCGACCTTGTCGCGAGCAGGTTTCGACACGTTTGGGCGGTCGTGCAGAACTCGGTCTACGGTTCCAACGGATACGCCAGCTCTCTCGGCAATATCCTTGATTCTGATTTTTTCGGCCATTGTTTTTTAGCATTACGGGTCTGGTTGCCTCGCGTGTACTTAATTATATAAGGAGCCTCTCCTGGGGGCTACGATAGATAAAACGTCGCAGGTACTTCCTAGCTGTGCACAGACCACAATTAGTATTAAGCAATTCTGTTGTGTGCGACCACAAGTACGAATTTTGCCGCAAATATACAACAATTTTTTGAATTGTGCGAAGACACAGCAACTTTTTTGCACGAAAAAACAAAAAAAAATGCGATTTTATTTCGTTATTCGAGAAATTATGGTTATTTTTGCCCTCGAAATTGAACGACAACTGATAATTGAACTTCATTTCTCTACTGAAAAGTGGAATTTAATTTGTTACTCATAACAAACAAAATAAAAACAAAAAAATTAAAACTATCAAACATGGCAAAAATTGTAACATTGGGCGAGATCATGCTTCGTTTATCACCAGAAGGCAATGATCGTTTCATTCAGAGTGAATCACTTCGCATCATCCCTGGTGGTGGTGAGGCTAACGTAGCTGTAAGCTTGGCTAACTATGGTCATGATGCTTACTTCGTATCTAAACTCCCTAAGCACGAGATCGGTCAGATTGCTGTCAACGGTCTCCGTCGTTACGGCGTTAACACAGAGTTCATCGCTCGTGGTGGCGACCGCGTAGGTCTCTACTATGCCGAGACTGGTGCTTCTATGCGCCCATCCAAGGTAATCTACGACCGTGCACACAGCGCAATTGCTGAGGCAGACCCATCTGATTTTGATTTCGACAAGATTATGGAGGGTGCCCAGTGGTTCCATTGGAGCGGTATTACTCCAGCTATTAGCGACAAGGCTGCTGAGCTTACCAAGTTGGCTTGTGAGGCTGCTAAGCGTCACGGCGTAACTGTTTCTGTTGACCTCAACTTCCGCAAGAAGCTTTGGACTTCTGAGAAGGCTATCTCTGTTATGCGTCCTCTGATGAAGTATGTTGATGTTTGTATCGGTAATGAGGAAGATGCTCAGCTCTGCCTGGGCTTCAAGCCAGATGCTGACGTAGAGGGCGGTAAGACTGATGCTGAGGGTTACTACGGAATCTTCAAGGGCATGATGAAGGAATTCGGATTCAAGTATGTTGTTTCTACTCTCCGCGAATCTCTCTCTGCTACACACAACGGCTGGAAGGCTCTTATCTATGATGGTAAGGAATTCTATCAGAGCAAGCACTATGACATCAACCCTATCATCGACCGCGTTGGTGGTGGCGACTCTTTCTCTGGTGGTCTGATCCACGGTCTTCTTACTAAGGAGACTCAGGGCGAGGCTCTTGAGTTTGCGGTAGCTGCTTCTGCTTTGAAGCATACTATCCCTGGCGACTTCAACCTGGTATCTGCTGACGAGGTAGAGAGCCTGGCTGGCGGTAACGCTAATGGTCGAGTTCAGAGATAATTATAGTTTAAAGTTTATAGCTGATAGTTTATAGGCTGTCTTGCTTACGGAGTAGCTCCTATAAACTATTCATTGTTAATTAATATAAGGTAATGGCAAAGTTTAGCAAAATGCAGGTTATGGCAGCCATGAAAGAGACTGGTATGGTACCTGTTTTCTTCAACAAGGATGTTGAAATCTGCAAGAACGTCATCAAGGCTTGTTACGAGGGTGGCGTACGTGTTTTCGAGTTTACTAACCGTGGTGACTTCGCTCACGAGATTTTCGGAGAGTTGGTAAAGTGGGCCGACAAGGCTTGTCCTGAGATGATCTTGGGTGCAGGTACAGTTGTTGATGCCGGTACAGCTTCTCTGTATCTCCAGCTAGGTGCTAACTTCATCGTAGGCCCTAACTTCAACCCAGATATTGCTCCAGTTTGCAACCGTCGTCTGGTTCCTTATTCACCAGGTTGCGGTTCTGTAACAGAAATCAATAATGCTCAGGCTGCCGGTTGCGACGTAACCAAGGTATTCCCAGCAGGTAACGTAGGCGGTCCTTCATTCGTAAAGAACGTAATGGCACCTTTGCGTTGGAGCAACATCATGGTAACAGGTGCCGTAGAGCCAACAGAGGAGAATCTTACTCCTTGGATCAAGGCTGGCGTTCTCTGCGTAGGTATGGGCTCTAAGCTCTTCCCTAAGGAGACAGTTGCTGCTGGCGACTGGGCTGCCATCACAGCCAAGTGTCAGGAGGCTCTTGGTTACATCGCGAAGGCTCGCGCTTAATTTAGAGAATTTTCATTCGAGATGCAAATTTCAGCATCGTTTTTTTCCATGTCGCCATCATCAGTTCTGGTGGTGGCGACTCTTTTTCTTTCAGCTTGTTCTCCTGCGAATAAGGCAAGGGTAGATGAGCTGAACGAGCAATCCTATGCTTATCATTATCGCAATCTCGATTCTACTAAAGTGCTGGCTGAGAGAGCTTTGAAGCTTTCAGAAAATTATCCCTCAGGCCGTGCCGAAGCCTATAACAACCTTGCCTTCGTCTGTATAGCCAAGATGGATTACAAGGGTGCCAAGGAATGGCTGAAGAAGATTGAAGAGGAGAGCGATAATCAGATAGAACTCGCTATTGCCGATGTTCAGAACATGCGACTCTGCCAGAGAGAATCGCACAACAAAGATTTTTATGCTTATCGCGAAAAGGCGATGAGGCGTTTGCGCAGAATTCGCGAAGAGGTGAATTCCATGCCCCCGAGGGAAAGCAAACGCGTGATTTATGCGAAATCTGAATTCTATATTGTGGCCGCCACCTATTTTTATTATGTGGGCTTAGACGAGCCGATGTTTCAGGAGCTTAACCGTCTGGACCCAGATGAGTTGGAACAGGATTCGGCACAATATCTCAACTATCTTTATAATATAGGTTCGGGCGGAGCTATCGTCAAGGGAACCGAAAACGAAATCAATCAGGCGGAATTCGACCGGCTGATCAGCTGCTACATGTTGGCTAGCGACCCTGCCCATCCTTATCCTTACTGGCAGGCTAACGCCCTGCAGTCTATTAGCGAGCACCTCAGAAAAGGAGAGGTGAGCGAATTCCTCATACGCAACAACCTGCCTGCCTTCCAGTATCTCAACATCGAGCAGATGCCAAACAATCTGCTGGCAGGCAACTTTGCCCAGCGTGCCCTCAACCTCTTTTCGAGCTACGGAGATGTTTATCAGACTGCCGGAGCCAACCGTACGCTGGCTGAATGTTTCTGGGATATCCATGATTATTCTTCGGCGCTCGACTGCCTGAATCATGCCCTGAACGACAACAAGGCGATAGAGCAGGCACCCGACCTCGTAGCGTCGATACGTGAAAGACTCTGCCTGGTTTATTCGGCTATAGATGATAAGCAGCAGAGCGATTACAACCGCAATATCTATCTGGATTTGCAGGACCGTTCGCGACAGGACCGCCAGCTGGAGGCACGTGCCGCGGCACTCGACGAGAACGCCCAGCAGCTCAACCTGATGATTGCTGCCGTGGTGGCGATGATTGTACTCGTGGTGGTTCTGCTCTACGTTTTCGACCACATGAAGCGCAAGAAGATGAAGAACCAGTCGATGGATGAACTGCTTGCACCTTTGCGTGAGTGGAGCGAGAATAATACTAAGAAAATCAACGAATTAAAAGATAAGCAGGAGGAGGTTCAGGATGAACTGAACGTAACCCGACTACATATCGAAGAAAACAAGAAACACAATCTGGAACAAAGGGCTAAGATTTCGCTCGTAAACAGCATTACGCCTTTCATCGACCGCATGATTCACGAGGTAAACCGACTCTCCGAAGGGGGCGAAAGCGATGATGTGCGGCAGGAACGTTGCCAGTATATCGCCGAACTCACAGATAAGATTAACCAATATAACAACGTGCTTACGGAGTGGATTCAGATGCGCCAGGGCTCACTCAACCTGCGTATCGAAAGTTTCCCGCTCCAGCAGCTTTTCGATATTGTAAGCAAGGGCAAGATGAGCTTCCAGATGCAGGGCGTGAAACTCGATGTAGAACCTACAGATGCCGTGGTCAAGGCCGACCGCATCCTTACGCTCTTCATGATCAATACCATAGCCGATAATGCCCGCAAGTTTACACCCGAAGGCGGAAAGGTAACCATTAGCGCCAAGGTTTCTGACTTCGTGGAAATCAGCATCTCAGATACCGGAAAGGGTATGAACGAGGAGCAGCTGGCGCATGTCTTCGACCGGACCTATACGGGCGGTCACGGCTTCGGACTGCTCAACTGCAAGGGCATCATAGAGAAATATAAGAAGGTGAGTTCGCTCTTTGCCGGCTGCGAGATTAAGGCAGAAAGCAAGTTGGGCGAGGGGAGCCGCTTCAGTTTCCGTCTGCCTAAGGGCATCGCCCGCCGAACCCATCAGCTGCTGGGCATCATCATCATGCTCTTCGTGCTGCTGTCGGCTTCGGTCCAGCCTTGTGAGGCAAAGAAGACCAACGGCATCCGCCAGCGCCACAATCATCTCAAGACGAACGTAGATGCCAATCTCCAGCGTGCCGACGATTTTGCAGATAGCGCCTACTTCAGCAATATCAACCGCACCTACCAGCGCACCCTGGCCTTTGCCGATTCTTCGCGCCATTATCTCAACGCGTTCTATCTGTCGAAATATCCCGACGGCAAATATCTCATGGTGGCTCATCCGGAGGTGGGAATGGCGGCAGAACTCTCCTGGATACGCTCCGGACTGCCAACCAATTATCACGTCATCCTGGACCTGAGAAACGAGTGTGCCGTGGCTGCCCTGGCGTTGCACCAATGGTCGCTCTACCAGAGCAACAACAAGGTTTATACCCAGCTGTTCCGCGAGATAAGTGCTGATAATACGCTCGATAACTACGTGCACACGATGCAGCAGAGCGAGAACTCGAAGACCGTGGCCGTGGTGCTGCTCATCCTGTTGCTGCTGCAGTTGCCGCTGGCTTATTATCTGCTCTATTACCGCCACGTGCTGAGCTACCGGTTTGCCATGATTGAACAGACCAAGGCTAAGCGAACCGACGAGGCTGAGCAGGAATCCCTGAAACTGGAGCTGATGACCGATGAGCTGCATAGGGCTGAATATGAGAACGATAAGCTTCATATCTCCAATTCCGTGCTCGACAACTGTCTGTCTACGCTCAAGCACGAAACGATGTATTATCCGTCGCGCATCCGCCAGCTTATCGATTCGCAGCCCGATGATGTAGATTCGCTCAAGGAACTGGTAGATTATTATAAATCGCTCTATTCTCTGCTCAGCGCCCAGGCGATGGAGCAGGTAGAAGGCAACATCAAGGCAGATGATTTCCTGAACCGCTATCTTGTTTCTCTGATGCGCGGCAATTCCAAGGATTACCATACCGGAGTGGCTGAGATTCCGGGTACTGCCTACGTGAGATATTGGATTGACCAGCAGGATGTGGTCTATGATGCTGCGCTCCATGCCCAGCTCTTCACCCCTCTGACGGGCGATTTGCGCTATCTCCTGTGCCGGCAGATTGTGAGGGAACTGGGCGAGATTACCAATCTGCGCGGCTGCGGCATCAAGGCCTGCCAGAGCGATAAGGGTTGCCTCAGGATAGAGGCCGTGCTGCCGGCACGCATCAAATGGAAAAGTTTAAAATCATAAGAAAATAAAAATATCAGAAAATGGAAAATTTTAAAGTCATCATAGTAGAAGACGTGCCCCTGGAACTGAAGGGCACAGAGGGTATCTTCAAGAATGATATTCCAGAGGCTGAAATCATCGGTACTGCCGAGAGCGAAATAGCCTATTGGAAACTCATCAAGCAGCAGTTGCCCGATCTGGTTCTGCTCGACCTCGGACTGGGCGGTTCCACCACGGTAGGCGTTGAAATCTGCCGCCAGACCAAGGAGCAGTACCCTGACGTGAAGGTGCTCATCTTTACAGGAGAAATTCTGAACGAAAAACTCTGGGTAGATGTGCTCGATGCGGGCTGCGACGGCATCATTCTGAAGAGTGGCGAACTCCTTACGCGTGGCGATGTGGCGAGCTGCATGGGAGGTAAGAAACTGGTGTTCAACCAGCCTATCCTTCAGAAGATAGTAGACCGTTTCAAGCGGAGCGTAAACAGCCAGCTGATGCGTCAGGAGGCTCTGGTGAATTATGAGATTGATGAGTATGACGAGCGTTTCCTGCGCCATCTTGCGCTGGGTTACACCAAGGAGCAGATTACCAACCTGCGCGGAATGCCTTTCGGCGTAAAGAGTCTGGAGAAGCGACAGGCAGAACTGGTTCAGAAACTCTTCCCTGACGGCAACCACGGCATGGGCATCAACGCCACCCGCCTGGTGGTGAAAGCCTGCGAGCTCCGCATCCTCGATATCGACCATCTGCAGGCAGATGAAGAATAATTCGTTTCAACAAGCGCTTTTTAAAGAATGTATAAGAAAGTATTGGCCTATCTGGCATTATCGTTGGGAATAGCCGAAGTAGTGGTGATTCTGGTTTCGTGGCTGCTTACAGCTGCGATGCCCGAGTCGTTCACCCATTCGCTTACCAGCCCCGAGGGCATCCGCTGGTTTATGGGCCATTTTGTAGACCATCTCACCTCTGTATGGCTCGTATGGCTGGTGCTCATCAGCATCACCATCGGGGTGGTAAAGCAGAGTAGGGTGCTCCATTTCGACCATACCCAGTATCGCCAGCGCACGGCCTTGCGCCTGATGCTCATCGAGTTGTGCATCTCTGCAGGTATCATGCTGGCGCTCACACTCTTGCCCCATGCCATTCTGCTGAATGCCGTAGGAACCCTCTTTCCGGGTCCGTTCACGCATAGTTTCATTCCGTACATCTGTTTCTCGGTCATGGTGATGAGCATGAGTTACGGCATCATGAGCGAGAGCATCAAGGGCATCAGTCAGGTTTATGATGCGATGAATCAAGGCATCCGTCTCCTGTCGCCCTGCTTTCTTTTCTACATTCTCGTGATGCAGCTCTATACATCCATCCTCTATGTAATGGAGTAAGATAAAAGCCCCCGATGCTCGTTTCCTTGCATCAGGGGCTCTTTTCTTTCTGTGGTAAAATCAGGTCTTCCTGTTCGGTTTTCGGGGAGTTCGCTTACTCCAAACCGTCGCCCTCATTACCGCCGGTGGTTCCGCCGCCTTCGGTATTTCCGCCGCCCGGGGTGTTATCCGAACCGCCACCACCTGGGTTATTGTCTGGGTCTTCCACATCGCCCTTATCGTCGGAGGTAACGTTTTTCACCACCTTGCCGTTGCGGTCGTAACAGGTAATCTGGATGGAGGTTTCCTGCAGCTCGCGCTTGATGTCAACGCTTGGGGTGAAGATAACACGGCGGTTGGTAATCAGACTGGTAGCCACTTCGCCTACGGTAGGCACACTCTTGGCTCTTACGCCGAATCGCATGGTTCCCAATCCCGGTACGGCTACGGAATGGCCTTCGGTACACCACGCCTTGATAACCTCGCCTGCTGCATCCCAGCAAACCTGCATCACGCCTACGCTAACGCCGCTTCTGATAGCAGCCTCCTTGATAACCTTGCTCTCAGAGAGCTTGTTGTAGAGTTCGGTACCGAGGATGAATCTGTACTGACCCTTCATTTCGCCTACTTGGATAAGGGTCTCCTTTGCTTTCAAATTAATTGCCATAATCTTTTGAATTTTAAATTGTTATAAACTATCAACTGTTAACTCTATAAACTACCTGATGGTGATGGTTGGCACGTAGTAGGTAGAATCTACTTTGGTGGAGATGTTGTTCTCCTGATGTTGCCGCTGGTTCTTTCCGATTACGAGTCCTGCCGTGCAGGAGCTGGATAGGAAGGTGACGATGGCTGAGCAAATCGCCACGATGAGATACCGGATGAATGCCTTCATGTTCTGGTTCATGATTTTTTCTGCCTCCTGCTAAGTTTCGCTAGCGAAACGACTCGTTTCGAGGCTTGGAGTCTTGTTTTCATTACTTTTTTATTTTCCCAATTAGGGAGATATTTTTCTCCAACTGGGCAAGTGATTTTGCGCGCTTTCTGAATCACGATGCAAAGATACGAAATCCCGATTTATCAGGTGTGCGATAGCGTGCGATACCATGCGATACCGGAACATTTTATCCCGGTTCCCCGAGGTTATCGAAAATAGCCTTCACCTGCTTGGGCGTGAACGATTTGCAAGTCTTTTCATATCCCATCTGCTGCAATTCATCCCAGAGCGGTTGGCAACGCCGAATCCAACTCATGAGATGATTCACGGCCGTGCGTGGCATACTCTCGGGAAAGTACATCAGTCCCAGTTCCTTCTTCGTATACGAACGGTTTATAAAATCTTCCATAATCTCAATTTTTAAATCATTTGTTTATCGGCTCCTTGCTCCCGGAAGGTGCAGCAGCCCCTAAAAGATAGTATTCGCTGAAATCCTTGCAGCCCGGTGGCAACTGGTGGTGAACCAGCTGGGGGAGCATCTCCCTGAGTTGCATGAAGAGGCTTTCGCCCGGCACATCCTGATCAGGAAACATGTGGAATTCCACCTGATACAGTCTTCCGATATCCGTCAGCAGCTGCTTATCCTCGGGTTTGAGAAGCGTGGCAGAAGGGATGGCTATCGCCTTATGTCCGGCAGAAAGCATCGCCCAGCAGTCGCTACATCCCTCCGTAATAAACAGCCTCTCGCCCGGTTTCAGTCTCTTCACAACCGGCAGGTTATAGATGCTGCATCTTGCGCCGTAAGGGAACCGGAAGCGGGGAGCATCCTGCTCCTTCTTGTAATCCAGATTTCTGTTTTGGATTCCGATAAGCCGCCCATCGGTATCGAAGTAAGGAATCTGCAGCCAGTTGATGCCCTTCTTATCCGTCCAGGAAGTAAGTCTACACCAGTTTACCACTCTCCAGTCAATCTTCCTCTCCTCGAAGAGAAATCTTCTGGCCGCCTGGTTAAGCCAGGGATGCTCGAAGAACCTAGCATACCTGCTTGCATCGAAGGAAGATTTCCCCGAATTGTCACCCGAAGAAGAACCATCGGATGAAGAGCCCGAAGAAGCCCCTCTGCCCGAAGAGCCCCCAAAGGAAGAGTTTTTCCCCGAAGAAGAATCCTCCTCCAGCTGAATCTGATGTTCCCCAGCGAGCCATCGGCAAGCCGCCGGAAAATCCTTCCCCAGGTATCGCATCGCCAGGTCGATGGTGCCGATAGAACTCCTCATGCATACATAGCATCTGCAGCTGTTCTTGGTCTTGCTGAACGTGAGGCTGGCGTGGTGGTCGTCATGGAAGGGGCAGAGCGCCTTATGGTGCTCCACCTTCATCCCCATCTCTTTCGCAACCTTCTCTATCGGAAGCTCGCGCAGTTTCTGAATCTCATATTTCTCCATCATATCTGTTTCCCTTTCTTTTTCTTGGCATCAGTAGCCTCTTTCTGCCCGTCATCAGCCTCTTTCTTCTTTCTTCCAGAGCCGCCACTCTTGCCCCCGTTCCGAGCGATTCCATCGCTCGTCCCGCTTCCTGTCAAGTACTCCTCAGTCTTAGTATAAAGCCCCGTTTCTGCCGAAAAGGTGATAAACTTGCGAAACACCCATTTCCTGATTTGCCCCTTCGTGCCATCTTTCGATTTCCCCAGCTGCAAGCGGAGCGATTCCAGCTGCGCCTCGTTGAAAGGGTTTGGCAGGTCGTCAAGCAGGTTCTTAGGTCCTCTTCGCTGTGCCTCGCTTACCGAGTCAGCATCCTGGTTCAGCAGGTCGGCGAATAGCTGCATCTTGCTCCAGATATCATGATAAACCAGCCACTCCACAAGCTCACCCATCGCCTTCGTCCAAGTCTGGTCGTTCAGCACCCAGAGCAGGCAGCCCGCCTTCCATGCCGACACGATGGAGCGCTTTGAGATATCCCACAGCACATCATCATCCGTCAAGTCAGCAAGCGTAGCCATATCTGCCGCCAGACGGTCGGTAAGCGAGTTCAGAGGCTTGATGATAAACCGTCCCTTACAGATGCTGAGTTTCACCAGATACTCATCCAGCTTTTCAAAGAAACCGGCATCATATTCACCCTGTCTTGGGATCTTTCCCACTCGCGCCTGGCGCGCCTTATAAGAGAATACCATTCGGCCGAAAGTACCATTGAAGAGCTCGTTCTTGTAAAACTTGCGGGCTGCAAATGGGGTAGAAGAGAGCGTGAGATTGGCGCGCAGAACCGGATTACCTGTTATGCCGTCTGCCGTTGCTCTCAGAGCTCCGGCTCGCTGGCGGTCGTAGATATTGCGCAGCATCTGAGATATCTGCTTATGTCCGCCACACATCCGGTCCGCCATCTCCACCTCGGGCAGATTGAGGTATTGCGTTCTCTCGCCCAACTTCTCGCATCCCATGGCATTCTGGATGAAGGCGGCGTTGGTGACATCTGAGGGTGGAAACCAGAAACTCACATCCGGGCGTGCCGGTTTCTCTTTGTTGGCAGACTTCGTTTTCATCTGTCTCTGCCATTCCACGAGCTTATCAAGTTCCTTCTCATCATGTTCACGGAAGTTGTGACAGATAGCTTCCACGATGTTGGACAGTTGTCCCTTATTACAGCCCGAATCGGCCACGAGATTGGCCATCATGCCACATAATTCCTTCCAACTGAGGTCGGGATATTGAAATTTTGCCTCACTTACCTGCGCTCCGAGTATCGGAAAGAGCATCGGAACTAAGGGCTCATGCATGTCTTTTGATACCTGAGAGAGCAAAAGTTGTACACATTCGGTGCCTTTTCCCAGCTTTGGCATCGCCGGAGCGGTTGAAATTGTGATATTATACTTCAAATTTTTTGTCTTCATTTCTTCTTAATTTATTGATTATGAGCTTTTTAGAGAGAAGTGGGGTTGGGTGGAGCGTTCCAGTTCCAGTTGTTCCAATTAATTTTTTGAGCGTTCCATTCCACCTTCTTATATATATAACTATCTATATATTAAGTAGTTATAGAGTCTCTATAAAGGGATATTGTCCTATGGAAACCTATTTGGAACAATTGGAACAACTGGAACAACTGGAACGCTTGCCCGAAAATCACTTCTGTTTTGAGCCTGTTACCAGCCTCCCCGAAGTCCCCATTTCCTCTAGAAAGCCTCAACTCCGTTTATCTGTCATCACTCTTGCCGCTAATGATGCGCAGCTCGTCGGCGGCACCCTGGCAGAAGTCCTGGAAGGTGAAGCGCTCTGAGAACTGCGGGCGGTTGAAGGTAGGGTAGAGCGTACCGTCTTTCTTCCGGTTCACGTTGATGTACGTTCCTTCATACACGTGCGGATTTCTCTGCACCACCTTCTGCAGTTTCTTCTCCTGGTCATTCTGCACAAAGGTGAAGTGGTCTTCGCCGTCGTGCGTAATGGCTCCATCCAGATACTCGCCAACGGCCATGCGCCCTGGCTCTTTAGTCATCAACTTGAGGTCGATACCCAATTCTGTGTTTGGGTAGAATCCCTTTCCTGCCTTACTTGAACTTTCGTTCATATTGCCATTTAATACTATATTCATTTTTACTTGAGTATTAAATAAGCCTCTCTGGTACGATGACGTTCGAAGAGGTTTCCCTGCCATCTTTTCTAGTACCATCATTCCCCATTTTGTGATTTGCAACTCGCTTGATGGGTAGTCATCTTGTTTTCAAATGACGATGCAAAGATAGGCAAAAAGGAAATGCTCATGGCCGAAAAAGTCTTCTTTCGTCAGGCTGAGGAATGAAAAGGAATGAAAAGGAATGAAAAAGGAAAGAATCGAGGAAAATAGGGGGATGAACTCTGATAATTTTGTGTTTTTAGGGTCTTATAGAAGAAAAAAATCGTTTTTCCGCTCAGATTTTCCATCTTATCGAGGAAAATGAGCGGAAAAACGAGGAATTTGCGCGGAAAATCGGGATTTTTTGACGGAATTTCGTGGAATATATTCGGCTCCAACAATCAAAAAGAAAGATTATTGGTTCATCGCATTGTTTATTGCCTTGTTCCAATTATTTTTCGAGGTCTTATACAATTCATATTCATTCAGAATCTTCCACAGAGAACTTTTGAAAGAGTTATCATAATTGGAAATCTTTTTTGCATGAATGTATTTTGCAGTAATCCTAGCTGTTGCAGAATCCGAACTGGCGGCTTTTACCTCTTTTATATAGGCGATGATATGAGCCAGTTGGTCTTCGTCTGAATAGAAAAGTGGTTTCAGGTCTTGGATGAGTTTTCTGTTCATACCCTCATACTTAATGGTATCTTCAATCAGTTGCGACAACCATTTGTCGGGGTTATCTATATAGCCCAGTATGTAGATTTTGATTTCTTCGTGCTGATGTTCTGGAAGTTTTGAATTAATATCTTCGAGGATCTGACGATAATTAATATCATGTGATCTAAGATTCCCAGTCAGACGATGTGCCCAATGGTCGTAGACGTCTTTTTTGTCATAACATAGGAAAAGCAGATAGGCTACCCATGTTATACTGACACTTGTGGCCATTTTTGCATCGTCATTATTTTCACTAGAGTCGTATTCACGCAGGCGACAGAAAAGATTGTCGAAAGCGTTGCCGAAGTCATAATCGATGGATTCTTCCCTAATCTCGTCTATCATGGAAATTACTTCAACGAAAATTTCGGTTGTAGAGAACCGCATGGTAATCATGCGGCTCTCATATTGTTTGCAGCTCTTGTCTATCACTTTTAGGATGATATGATTCTTGAAAGACTTACTGACGAGGTCTTGTGAGTTTTTGGGGAGGCGTTGTTGCATCTTCTGTTTTCTTAATGTCATTTATACTATTCTTGAGCCATTCTTCTAGAGTGGATACATCTTCGGTTTCACTTATAGAAGAACCTATCTGGAAATTCTCTATAGCTCTCTCTGGGAGAAAGTACATAGGCACAACTTCTTCGTTGAGGCATATGATACCGCTTTTGCTCAACTTTACTTTTATCTCACACTCGTTGTCCTCTATAAACTTGTTGATATAGAACATTTTATCGATAATGTTTTTAACGCTCTGCTCGCTTGCCTCTTTGCCATATTTGTATCCGGCAAACACCTCTTTGGCTTCATTCTCCATTCCTTCTTCGATAAAACCATTGATATTGCTGTTGCGGGTGTAATCAGAATAGTTGGTTTTATCTTTGTCACGCTTGGCAGTCAGGCAAACTTGGGTTACATAGTCGTTGTTCTCTCTGCATTTTCTTTTTACCACATCCCATGCTTTTGCTTGCATATAGATTTCCTCAAAGTTTACAGTATAGCCAAATGTCTTTATCATGCGATCGAAGTTCTGCTTCAGAATCTTGGTAATCTTGTCCATTTTTCCATAGAACGCACCTGCTTTTTTCTCTATGGCCACATAATGCATTCCTGGCTGATTGAAGAAGATGATTAGGCAATGGGGAAATGATTGTTCTATAGTTTCAGCATAGTCATCAACAGCGTTGGTTGTGGTACCTGTTGGCAAGGTTCTTTTCAGATCTTTGTCATCGTTGAGTCTAAACACGATAATATCTTTGCATACGGCAAAGGTATCATTCCGCAAACTGACGTCAGCCTTACCTTTTTTCATATACATGGTTAACTTCTCTCCGACATGGAATAGGTTACCAAAATGTGTGCTGATTTTTTCTTCAGCTACTCTCTTATCAGGTATAGTATCAGGATCTTCCTGAAAGCTATATCTATAAAAAACAAATTTCTGCTGCTTCATTTTTGTTATTATTTTATAGATAGCAAGGGTAAACGATGCTTTACAGATACAAAAGTAATAAAAACATCTTAATTAACAAAATATTATTGTAAAATAATATGGAATGGATATAAAAGAGAGAGAGATTTTGTTTTTATTTGGTGAAAAAACATTTTATTTCTTGTCTGTTTCTTCGTATTTTTTACCTCTGGTTTAGCCTAAATCGCATCCTGATTCTCCCTCTCGCCCCCGTTCCAAGCGATTCCATCGCTTGTCCCCCTTCATCCTCTCTTTTCCACCCAGCCTCCTCTCCAAGCGCCTCCATTTTCCCTATCTCCATTCCGCAATCCTTTCCGCCATCTCATTCAGTTCCAGGCATTGTTCCCTGGTAATAGTCTTCTTCTCCATATGGTAATCCCAGGGGCTAATCTGAAGCAACAGCCCCTCAGAGCAGGCATAAAAACTCTCCCCGCAAGGCTTATACAACCTCGGGAACCCGTTCTCCCTCAAGAGCACAATACGGTACCCCCGGTTCATAGCCTCGCGCAAAACCTCCTTCTCCTTAGTCGAGATAGCAGCACTCACCAGCACGCCACCACGTTCTCCGCAAGCCAGCCATTCCTCGCGCAAGCGCCTCAAATCCCCCTCAGAATACCGGCGATGTACAACGACCGCCACCTTATCAGGAATATCGAGCAAGAAACAGTTGCCCACCATCTGGCATCTGCGACCCGCCACCTCTTTATTCTGCATCACGGTAAAAAGCCCCGGGTTCATCCTCTTCACCATCAGTCTTCTCGGGTTATCATCCAAGTATTTCTTCCATCCCTCCAGTTGTCTCTCATGTAGCAGAACCTTGTCATTATACCCCAATTCAAAGAGCCCCTTTCTTGCTGTCGTATTCATCCCATAAATCCTCCAGTAAGCCTTGTTGCATCCCATCTTAAACCCCTTTATCACCATTCCCAGCGAACCCATCTCTTTCTCTCTTTTCGCCGTCATCCCAATCGAGCCTGCCTCATTCTCTCCAGCCAGAGCCAAGTTAGCCCCTTTAGCCAGAGCCGAAGCCTGTCCCCCTCGAGCCTCCGTTCCAAGCGATTCCATCGCTTGTCCCCCTCTCAAGTCCTCCTTCACCCTCACAATCAGGTGAATATGATCAGGCATGATGCAAACCCTCCAAATCTCCACCTGGGGGTAATATTTATGAATCTTCGGAATCTCCTCCTTCGCGATGGCAACCCCCAGTTCAGAAAGCATCACTTTCGGCGCATCACCATCCCCAGGACGGGCATCCACCCGTCCCCACAGTTTCCCCAGCAGAGGCATGCGTCCCTCCACCACAAGCGTCAGCATATAAGTACCCCTTCCATGGTAATCATGCCATGGGCTTCTGCGTTTCATGGAGTGCTGGGTTTCATGCACCCTCAATCCTCTAGCTATAGCTTCATCTCTATCCATAATAAAATAAGTAAAAAAGTAAATAATTAAAGTTCCCGCCCCCCGTTTCTCCTGCAAGCCCGCCCCTCCAGCAAAGAAGCAAAGAAGGGAGCAGTCCCCCTGTCACCCCCGTTCCAAGCGATTCCATCGCTTGTCCCTCATCGCTTGTCCTTCATCGCCAATCTTCACCATTCATCCCTGCCTTCTCTCTTCACAATCTCCTTCACCCGTTCCTCTATTTTCCTCCAAGGTTGCCCCAAGTTTACCGTCCTCACAAAGATGCGATGCCCCGTCTCCTTATACCTATAAGAAAAGTCGAAATCCTCATCCACGGTAGGGTAGACCAAAGCTCTGCAAGCATTCATAGTATGCGGCTTGCTCCGGTCTTCCTCCTGGTTCATCACGTAAGAAAGAATCTGCGAGAGATGATCCCTGCGAACCTTCTCCCTGCCGCCAAACTTCGAAACCAGCGCCTCGCGGTAAAACTTGGCATCAAGAATAAGCTTCTCCTGCGTATTCGGATTAAAAAGCGTCACGTCGGTTTCCATCATCGGTAAAGCCTCAAAACCTTTGATGATTCTGAGTGCCCGACAATCTTGGTTTTACCTTAGAATTATGCCGCAAAGTTAAGATTATTATTTGGAATAAGCAAAGTTTTTGGGGCTTTTTCATAGTGGTTTATCAAAAATGCATTGTTTTGCGCAGGAAAACTGAAGGAACCTGAATATCATGTAAAGGGAGAATTTTGAAATGAAGAAAATGAAAATTATCGGAATGAAATCATGAGTGGCTGACAACGGAATATTTCCTCCTTTTTTTACTTTCCTCTTTTTAATTCTAACCGGTATTATGGTAAATAGGCGTTATAAGATAAAGAAAGAGGTGAAATTTGGAGCCTGAAAATGGAACCGATTCACCCCTTTCTGATCATTTCTTACTTTCTGCCTGTTCTGAGATTAATTCTCATTTCAATCAAAAAGAAAAATCTCAGAACAGAATCTTACATCATGCCCGTAAGCCGCTGGATGGCGATTACTGCCTGGTTGTATTCATTAATCGCATCAGCATGCTTCATCAGAACATCTATGGTTTCCTCGATGGCATTCACGTATTCAATATACGAAATTTCGCCATTTTCATATTCTATCGCACTCAACTTCGAAATTTGCGCAGAATGTGCCTGGTTGTTCTGCTCGTAATATTTCAGACGGTTGGATGCTGCCTGCAGGCGCTTCGTACAGAGACGGTAATCACGCTCTTTCTCTGTCTGCTCCTGACGCATTTCGATTTCAGCCAATTCGCGGTCTTTCTGAGCTGCCTTGACCTTTGCCTTCGTAGAACCATAAAACAAAGGAATGCCTACGCCAATCTCGAAACCGAAGAAATTGCCCTCGGCAAATCTTGAACGGTCTATGTTGTATGGATTCCAACTGGAAATGACACATTGGGTGCGCAAAGATAAGGATAAACTCGGAGCAAAACCCGTCTTGGCTGCCTTGATTTCCTTATCGAGAGCGTTGAGCTTATCCTGCTGGTAAAGTCCGTCGGCAGACTGCTGATAATTATAGGTATTGAGATTCTGGGCTGCGATGGCCGAGAAATTCTCTTCTGCCGGTTTTACGAGCTCCTGTGTGTTGAGCTGCGACATGAGGTCGATTTGCAGGCGCTCGATTTCGCTCTTCACATCAGCCATTTCCAGGCGGTTTTCGTTGCATTTGCGGTCGGCAGAGAGATATTCCAGCTTGCGGCTCTCTCCTGCCTTGTAACGCATTTCAGCTATCTTGCTGTAACGCTCTAATACTGAGTCGATTCGCTGCAATATCTGAAGTCTGTGAGCCTGATAAAGCATCTGATAATAGGTGTTGGCGATTTCAGCCTTCAGTTGCTGGCTTACCACATTCAAGCGGCTCTTTTCTGCCTGGGTTTCAGCCTTGAGCTGGTTGCGGCGCGATGTGTAGACGGTAGGAAAATCGAGGCTCTGGGTAAAGGTAAATCCGTTGTCCGATTCGCCTCCCGTGGCAGGGTTTTGCGAGAAGGTAACCTCGGTTTTATCCAGCTCCCAAGCCGTGCCTTGCATTACCTGCGCACGTTCTACCGATTTCTTTCCGACTTGCATCTGTAGGTTCTGTCGGGCAGCCAAATCGAAACATTCCTGCAGGGTAACTTTCCTGCCCGCAATATGAGCATCAAAATGCTGGGCTCCTGCTGGGGATGGCAGCAAGAGAAGGATGGCGGCAAAACAAGCCACCACCCTATTTTCTGTTATCTTTATTCTGTTCATTATTTTCATATCTTGAAATCTTACTTTTTCGTAAACATCTTGTAGATGGCTGGCAGAACCAGGAGCGTGAGGAGCGTGCTGGTAATGAGACCGCCAATCACAACCGTGGCAAGAGGACGCTGGACTTCAGCTCCGTCGCCATGGGATAATGCCATCGGGAGGAAGCCCATAGAGGCTACCAGAGCCGTCATCAGAACCGGACGGAGACGTATCATGCAACTGTCAATAATTCTTTTCTGAATAACAGCCGCCAAACTTGCGCCATTCTCCTCAGGAACCGCAGCCGCCTGCTTCTGCATCTGGTTCATCTGACCTATCAGCACGATACCGTTGAGAACCGCCACACCAAAGAGGGCGATGAAACCTACGCCCGCCGAAATGCTGAAAGGCATTCCGCGCAACCAGAGCGCCCAGACGCCACCTATCGCAGCAAGCGGAATGGCGGAGAACACGAAGAGCGACTCGCGCAGATTCTTGACCGTGGCATAGAGCAGCAGCAGAATGATGATGAGCGCTATCGGAACTACGATGAGCAGGCGCTGGGTGGCACTCTGAAGATTCTCAAACTCGCCACCATAATTATAATAGTAGCCCTCCGGCAGCTTCAGTTTCTCGTCGAGGATGGTTTGAATATCCTTTACGGTACTCTGCACATCCCTACCCTTCACGTTGAAACCTACGTAGATGCGGCGGGCGCCATTCTCATGAGAAACCTGAGCCGGAGCCGGTTCGTAAACCACATCAGCCAACTGGGAAAGCGGAATGCTCTCGCCACCAGCCAGCGGAATACGGAGCGACTGGAGCGATTCGAAGTTGCGCTCCTTAGGGTCAAGACGCAGAACGATGTCAAATTTTTTATCGCCTTCGTAAACGGCCCCAGCCGTGGCGCCCGCAAAGGTGGTTTCAAGAATGCGGTTGATTTCGTCAACATTTACCCCATAAGCCGCCATGCGTTCATGGTTGTATTTTACCTGAATCTGAGGCAGTCCCGATACCTCTTCAACGAAGATTCCGCTCACGCCCGGCACATTCTTTATCATACGAGAAACCTTATCAGCCTGCTGGGTAAGCACATCGAGATTGTCGCCAAAGATCTTAATCGCCACATCTTGCTTGATGCCAGTAAGCAACTCGTTGTTGCGCATCTGGATAGGCTGCGAAATCTCAGCCTCCAAGCCCGGAATCGTCTTCAGGGTTTCTTCCATCTTCTCCATCAGTTCGGCGGTAGTTTCTGCCGAAGTCCACTCGGCTTTCGGCTTGAGCGCCACCATGATGTCGGCCCTTTCCACAGGCATCGGGTCGGTAGGAATCTCGGCGCTACCTATGCGGCTCACCACCTGCTTGATTTCAGGATATTCAGCCTTCAGAAGTTTCTCCGCCTTGGAGCAGCTCTCTACCATCTGCGAGAGCGAAGTGCCCTGCGACATGGTCATTTCTACCGCAAAATCGCCCTCTTCCAGGCTCGGGATAAATTCGCCACCCAGGAAATGGAAGGCTACGGCACTCATGCAGAAGAGCGAAACGGCGTCGGTAATCACATCCTTATATCGCGCCAAGACCCATTCCAGAACCGGTCGGTACCAGCCCTGCAGTTTCTCTATCATCCTATCGCTGAAGGTTTTATGCACATGTCCCTTCTTGCTCAGGAAGAGCGCACTTGCCATCGGAACATAGGTAAGCGAGAGGATGAAGGCACCCAGGATGGCGAAGAAAACGGTAAGTGCCATCGGACGGAACATCTTGCCCTCGATGCCCACAAGCGTCATCAGCGGAATGTAAACTATCATGATGATGATTTCGCCAAATGCCGCACTCTTGCGGATGCGCGAAGCGGAATCATGAACTTCCTCATCCATCTCTGCCTGAGAGAAACGGATGGGAGTATCGGAAGAATTTCTCGCCCTCCGCTCAATACTCTTCACGCCCAGATGGGCCACAACAGCCTCTACGATAATGACGGCAGAATCGACTATCATACCGAAATCGATGGCTCCGAGCGACATCAGATTGCCGTCGATTCCGAAGGTCTTCATCATGCCGAAAGCAAAGAGCATGCTGAGCGGAATGACACTCGCCACAACCAGTCCGGCACGCCAGTTGCCCAGGAAAATAACCAGCACGAAGATGACGATGAGTCCGCCCTCAATCAGGTTTCGGGCGATGGTTCCCTCCACACGGTCAACCAGGTTGGTTCGGTCGATAAATGGTTCGATAACCACGCCCTCGGGCAGAGATTTCTGAATCTGCTCTATGCGCAACTTCACATTCCTGATAACCTCCTGAAAATTTTCTCCCTTCAGCATGATGGCAATTCCGGCTACCACTTCGCCCTCGCCATTTCGGGTAACGGCTCCGAAACGGGTGGCGTGCCCCAGCTGAACCTTCGCCACATCACCTATCTTAATAGGAGTGCCGTTCATGGTCTTGACGGCGATATTCGCCACATCTTCCAGACTCTTCACCACGCCTATGCCGCGGATGAAATACTGGTTGGAGTTTTCCTCTATGTAACTTCCGCCCGTGTTGGCGTTATTCTTTTCGAGCGCATCAAACACGTCGCTCACGGTAAGATTGCTGGCGTTAAGTTTATCCGTATTGATGGCAACTTCGTATTGCTTCACGTAGCCTCCCCAGCCGCTCACTTCCGCTACGCCCGGGGTTCCCGAGAGCTGCTTTCTCACAATCCAGTCCTGGATGGTTCGCAGCTGGGTTAGCGAATATTTGTGCTCGTAACCCTTCTCGGCACGCACGGTATAATGGTAAATCTCGCCTAGTCCGGTAGCAATCGGTCCCATCTCGGTTTCCGTATTCTTGGGCAAATCTTTCTCCACCTGGGTCAGCATCTGGCTCACCTGCGAACGTGCCCAGTAGATATCTACATCATCATCAAAGACGAGGGTGATGACCGACAGTCCGCTTCGCGAGATGCTTCTTCGCTCCTTGAGTTCGGGGATGTTGGCGAGCGCCATTTCCACCGGAGTAGTAACGTATTGTTCCACCTCCTGCGCTCCGAGCGAAGGCGCCTGAGTGATGACCTGAACCTGATTGTCGGTAATATCTGGTGTGGAATCGAAAGGAAGATGGATGAGCGATACGATGCCCCAGACGATGAGGGCTATCGTGAATACTCCCACCACCAGCTTGTGGCGGATGGAGTAAGTAATCAGTTTCTGAAACATAATCTGTCTTTCTTTTAAAAGCTCTTTATTGATGAAAAAACTTACCTTATATTATATTAATGCTCATCCGCATGCTCGCCCGTGAGCGAAGCCAGATAATACGCGTTTTCTGTCACAATCTTCTTTCCTTCCTGCTTCAGGTGCTTGCAGAGTTTTACCTCGGTATAAGCTCCGTCCGAAACGCCCGTAATGACCTCATGGCGGGAGAAACTGTACTCGCCTTTCTTTGGTTTGCCATTCAGAGCGAAGACAAACTGCTTGCCGTCGGTAGTGACGATGGCCTTGGAAGGAAGGGCGATGCACGACTGGCTGCCCGTAGCTATCTTGCCGCTTACATACATTCCGTCGAAGAGTCGGGCTGAACCGTGAACGCCGCTGGTTTTAAGCGACTGCGCATCTATTTTTACATGAACAGCAACAGATTTCGAATTATCGTTAAAGTATTGGTTTAAGCCGTAAACATGACCTGCGAGTTTCACGCCCGGCTGATTGGTAAGCGAGAGATAAACCTTATCGCCCGGCTTAACCTTCTGCAGATCTTTCTCAAAAATGTTCAGATCGCACTCTACAGCCTGGTTGTTCTGAATCTTCATGAGCGGCGTCTGCATATCGGCGAAGCTGCCCAGACTGGCTGTAATCTGCGAAACCGTACCCGATATCGGAGCACGCAAAGGGAAGGCTGTGGTAAACTTACCCCTGGCAACGGCGGCGGTAGAAATGCCCATCTGGGCAAGCTGTTTGCCGATGCCGATGAGGTTAGCATGGGCTACATGATACTCCTTGGCAGCCTGCTGCGCATTCTTCTTGACGCCAGCTCCGGTCCTGTTCAGTAGTTTCTGTCGCTCCAGGTCGGCAAGAGCCAGTTCGCACTCCTTGCTGGCAGAATAATATTCTCGTTGCAGACTGACCACATCGGTATTTTCAACCAAAGCCACAATCTGTCCGCGCTTCACATTCTGTCCTTCCTTTACATAGATAGCCTTTACTACGCCCCCCATGAGCGAAGCCACATCGCCCTTGTTCTGGGCGCGCAAAACGAGCTGGCCGTTGGCTGCAATCGTAGCATCCATCACGCGGTCAATCGCCTCGCCCATCTTCAAATCTACAGCATCTACCTGTTTCTGAGAGAGCGGAATGTTGTCGAAATCCACCTCTTCATGTTCATGCTCATGTCCGTGTCCGGCAGCATGAGCCTCTGCTCCGGCGTGGTTTGAGAAAAGGGTAAAACCACACCAGGCTAAGATTGCCGCAACAGCAACCACCAAAATTCTTTTCATTTTTTTCTTTTTATTGATTCATAATTACGGATAAGCAAAAGTACGCCCCCGAGAAACTTCGGGTGCAAAAGTACGCACTTTTCCCTGCAACCCGGTTGCAAAAGCTGCATCCAGGTTGCTCTAACTACAGAAAATCAACAAAAAGAAGGAGGTCCTCGCCTACAGAAAGGCGCTTCATCTACGCAAGGAAGACTGGCTGCAAACTGCTGCCAACGCACGCTAATGAGCGACGAGGTTGGGATAAACAAATACTCAGAAGAAAGCATGGAAAGCAGATGGTTGCCATCGAAAAGCTGTTTCTGAATGCCCTTCATAATCTTGCCGTTGGTTACGAAATGGTGCAGCTGATGCACGCGGCAACCATCGGCTTCTTTCTCATGATGCTCAGTATGCTCATCGTTGAAATTACCATCCTGCTGGCAACGTTCTACAACCATACAAATACGCCCCATGTGGTGATGATGCATCACCACCGTAGAGAGCAGCACACTCAACGTGGCCACAAAGAGGCTGAACAAGTATAGTTTCTTCTTTGCCATTTTATTCTGTTTCCAAATTTTAGGATTGCTTTTTTCCGTCCGCAAAATTACATTAAAAGTACGAAATAGCCAAGTAAAACTTAGAAAATTAGCATTTTTTCTTAAAAAAATTAAAACCGAGTACCCTTAAGGCCATCTGAATACGTAATATGATTAGTTTTTAGTAACTTTGCAACATAAAATTAAAAAATAGAAATGAAAAAAGTATTTTTAATCTTTCAATTACTCCTTGTAGTAATGCTGGCTCAGGCGCAGATGATGAACCCTGTGAAGTTCACCAGCTCGCTGAAAACAGACGGAAGTGCTGTGGCCGAAATCGTGTTTAGCGGAAAAATCCAACCGGGATGGCACGTCTATTCTACCGGTTTGGGTGGCGACGGACCTATTTCCGCTTCGTTCAACGTAAACAGGCTTGAAGGAGCTGAACTCGTAGGAAAACTTCAGCCACGCGGCAGAGAGATTGCAAAGTTCGACCCTCTCTTCGAGATGAAACTCCGTTATTTTGAGGGTAGCGTTACCTTTGTACAGAAAGTGAAGTTTACCCAACCAAATTATCATATTGATGCCTATCTGGAGTATGGCGCCTGCAACGACCAGAACTGTATGCCACCAAGCGAGGCTGGTTTTAAGCAGAGTGGCAAATCGCCAGCCGTTGATGCTCCTGCAGCTGGGGCTAAAGATGCTCTGAATGCGAAGGCGATTGATCCTGCCCTTGCAGCCAAGATGAAGGCCGATTCGCTTGCCAAGGCCGCAGCCCTGGCTCAGACCGATAGTGCTACTCAGCCCGTAGATTCCGCAGCTTTGGCATCTGCTATGGAAAATCTGAACGTCAAGGACTTATGGAAACCGGTTGTTAAAGAACTTCAGGCATTTGGCGGAGCTAACGACATCGCCAACCATTCGCTCTTCTACATCTTCTTCATCGGTTTTGTGGGCGGCCTGCTTGCGCTCGTCATGCCTTGCATCTGGCCTATCATCCCGATGACCGTAAGTTTCTTCCTGAAGCGTGCTAAGAACGATAAGAAGAAAGGTATCCGCGATGCGATTACTTATGGTTTGAGCATCGTAGTCATCTATCTGGTTTTGGGTCTTGCCGTAACAGCCATCGCAGGTCCTAGCACCCTGAATGCGCTCAGCACAAGTGCCGTTTTCAACATCATCCTCTTCCTCCTGCTTGCCGTTTTCGCCTTCTCGTTCTTCGGTTGGTTCGAAATCAAATTGCCTGACAGTTGGGGAAATGCGGTAGACAACAAGGCTTCCAGCACCACGGGTATGATTTCTATCTTCCTGATGGCTTTCACCCTGGTATTGGTCAGCTTCTCATGTACAGCTCCTATCATCGGTTTGCTGCTGGTTCAGACCGTTACATCCGGCGACTGGCTCGCTCCTACCGTGGGAATGTTCGGTTTTGCGCTTGCTCTGGCGCTCCCATTCACCCTCTTCGCCCTCTTCCCATCATGGTTGAAGTCGGCTCCTAAGTCGGGTTCGTGGATGGAGACCATCAAGATTGTGCTCGGCTTCATAGAGCTTGCCTTCTCTCTGAAGTTCCTCTCTGTAGCCGATCTGGCTTACGGCTGGCACATCATGGACCGCGAGGTATTCCTCTCTCTCTGGATTGTCATCTTCGGTCTGTTGGGTCTCTATCTCATCGGCAAGCTGAAGTTCCAGGTTGATGCAATCGGGGGCGACATCAACAAGCCTATGCCTGTAGCCTGCATCATGTTGGGTCTCTGTTCTTTGGCATTCTCGGTTTATATGATTCCAGGTCTCTGGGGTGCTCCTTGCAAGGCTGTGAGCGCATTTGCTCCACCTATTAATACACAGGACTTCAACCTCAACACCAAGACCGTAGAGCCTGCTTACAAGGATTATGAGTTGGGAATGGCTGCTGCCAAGGCTTCCGGCAAACCGGTATTGCTTGATTTCACGGGTTATGGCTGTGTAAACTGCCGCAAGATGGAGGCTTCTGTCTGGACAGATCCATCGGTTGCCGATAAGCTGGCAAAGGATTATGTTCTCATCTCACTTTATGTAGATGACAAGACTCCTCTTGCTGAGCCTATGGAGGTAACGTTTAATGGCGAGAAGCGCACCCTGAGAACCGTTGGCGACAAGTGGAGTTATCTGCAGACAAGCAAGTTTGGAGCTAATGCCCAGCCATTCTATGTGGCTATTGACAACGATGGCAATCCTCTTGCAGCAGCCTTCAGTTTCAAAGAAAATGTTAGTGCTTATCTCGACTTCCTGAACAAGGGTCTGGATAATTACAGAAACAAATAATATATGATTTAATAGTTCAAATAAGGCCGGTATTGGTTCATTTAAGTAGATTTATGAAGGATAAATTTTAATAGATTAGTTTATTCAAGGTAGATTTATTTAGGATAGTTACTTCCCCCGACAGGTATGGTTTCCAAGCCATCCTGTTGGGGGATTTTTTTTGTAAAGGCACAAAAAAATAGGGCCTGTTTCACAACAGACCCTAAACATACTTACTAAAACTAAATTAACCACTAAAAAAACTAATATTTTTTAATCCTAGAGAATAAGGTGAAGAACACCTTAAATCTAAAAACCTAATCTATGACACGAAATCATCCCGATTTCTTGATTGCAAAGATAGGGGTTTTATATGAAACCGCCAAACTTTTTCCCAACTTTTTTTCTAAGAGTGGGCTTTTTTATCGAGATTTCACATTATTTAATCAATAACTCCCCTACTTCACATTTTAGAACCTATAGCCAACGGTCATCAGCAACTGGTGGCGCTTGTTGTCAACCTTGGTTGCATTAACAGAGCAGCCCATATCCGTAAAACTTTCGAATGGATAGAAATCTCCCTTTTGAGAAGAATACTGATAAGCCACATCTATAGCCAAATTCTGGTAATTGAAACCTACACCTAAAGTAAAACGGTTTGTCGCCTTCCAGTTGGTATAATCAGCAGAAGAAGCGATGTAAACGCCATTACTGTCAAATGTCTGATCGCGCAAAGCATTATCCTTGTACATTGGCGATACATAATTATAACCTAATCGGATTGACAACATGTCAACAGGCTTAATCTCTGCACCTAACTTCAAGGTACTTACACCTTGCAGGTTCAATTGAGTATCGTGATTCATAGCCTCATCACTACTACTGCTCTCATAATAGTCTCCCCAATAGGAATCATAATAACCACCATCCTTCACACGGTTGTCCATATGATCGTACCAGGCATATTCATAAGTTGCACCAAGTGCCAGATAATTTCCTATAGTATGACCCAAGCTGGCGCCCACCTTCCATGGTGTATTAAGCCGGAAATCATAATCTATACTCTGTCCCCTACTACCCTTGACATAACAAGGCTGCTGACTTCCATCTTTTTCCTCATAGATAGCAGGATCATAATTCCCCGAAATAGTAATATCATTATCGCCACTAACTGTGAGATCATAGAAGATAGGGCTATTAAAATAAGCACCAATACGGAAAGGAGAATCCTTGACTGGACGGAAGATAACACCCGCCTTCACATCAAATCCTGTTCCAGTAATCTTCAATTGCTCAAATGAATCCATTATATTGCCATCAACGAAGTCTTCAGAATAAAGAGAATTACTATTGTAATGAACATCATGAAGTCCGACTGTCAAACCAAGCCAAACCTGATTATTAAGCGAGCCACTAATGTTGAAATCATAGGTGCCAATATAACCATGCTGATACTGACCAAACAAATACTTATCAGCCTCAGCATAAGCCAAACCACCATCAGTAGGAACAGTAAACAAACCAGGCTGATAGTTTCCGGAATTATCCTTATATCCACCAAGGTTGGCGTCCTGACTGGTCCACCCAGCATACTCCTTGAAATTCTTAGCTGCGGTTATCTTATTAAGAGAAACATTCTTTAAAGCTCCAGCAGCATTCAGAATCTGTCCAAAGTCGGCACTCTTATGATAATTGAAAGCCAGATTCAGCCAATTGGTGCCTTTGTTTTTCGGACTCCATACGATACCCACCTGGTCAAAGGTAGGATGACTCTTTTTACCATTAAAAGTAATACGAGCATCATTATACTCCGTATAATTCTCTGCATCTGTCTGGGCGATAACTCCTGCAGTAAGAGTTATTTGGCTTTTACGGAAAAGACCAATACCAGCAGGGTTACTGCTGATAGTGGAAATATCGGCGCCCAAAGCTTCCATAGCACCACCCATACCCACATAGCGGGCAGTACCTGTAAGCTGGGGTGCAGCCAACTTAGCGTCCTGATAGGTTTCTTGCGCAGCAGCAGTCATGCTAGCCATGAGCATACTGGCAAAGAATATATGTTTTAAATTATTCATAATCTTAAATACTAATTGTTATTATCAATTTATCTTCTTCCTCCGAAGCTGCCGCCACCAGAGTGACTACCGCCGCCTCCGAAGCTACCGCCACCGGAACGGCCGCCACCGCTGAAGCTGCCACCTCCGAAATTACCGCTACTGTTACTAAAGCCAGAATTACTACGACTACCCCAAGAAGAGTTATTATTAAAGTTGCCAGTATTCTGACGCTGGCCAAAGCTACGGTTAGAACCACTACGACGTGAATAAGTATTACGATTATTACCGCCAACACCTGTATACTGGTGATTAGAACCATCAATACGACCTGGGTTGTTGTAGCGAATGTTGCCTGCAAAGCCACCATAGCTAACATGTCCGATTACCGGACCGCCCCAATACCAAGGATTGTAGTAGCCGCCCCAGCCATAATACCAAGGGTCGTACCAGCCGCCATACCAGCCGCAGTAACCATAATACCATGGATCGTACCAAGGGTCGAACCAAGGATCATACCAGCCGGCATAATAGCCGTAGCGCCAAGGATTGTGCCAGCCCCACATGCGGCTGCGCCAGTAGTAAGGACCGTAACCATAATAATCGTAGAACCACGGATCATAGAATCCGTCCCATCGGCTCATCTCGCGTGTGCGTACGAAATCCTCATCCCTGTCAGCATACTTCTGGGCGAAGTAAGCATCATCATAAATGCTGTCTGGCGCCACACCCTTGCCCACATGGAACTGGATAATGTCGTTGCCCAGGGAATCTTTTCCTACATTCTCATAATGGCTGAAGATCCTGCCGCCTCGATTGTATTCATCAACTGAACGGTCGCTTCCGCTCCAAAACAGCTGATAAATACTATCTCTACGTGCCCGCTGTTCAGCATACTGGCGCTGGAGCAGAGCCTGTCTTTCAGCCTTTTCTTTGGCCTCCTTCTTCGGATTGAAGTAGAGGTCATCGTCCTGTGCCATCGAAGTGAGTGGCATCGCAGCTGCGATAAGGACTGCAAGAAGATACTTTCTTTTCATATTCTGTTCTCCTATTTATTTTTTTCCATTTTTCTCTTTCCAGATCCATCATAAACCATCAGGAAAAATACTCCAGAAAGAGCCCTTTTCTGATTATATAATAATCTGGATGCAAAAATATTGCTTATCTTTATGCAAAAATACAGAATTTCCCTAAATAATTGTAGGTTTTCCCCTATTTTTTTATAATTTTGCAGAAGATTTAAAACAAATCTAGCTTTTTTGAACATTCGAAGGCGTTTTTAGACAAGAAATTAATACAAATTAAATATGAAATATTTAGTAGCAACATTCACTATTGAAACGACTGCCGACTTGATGCAGGCCTCTCAGGATCTGCTTGCCGATGGTGCAGCCGAAGCCGGATTTGAATCTTTTGAAGAAACAGAAACCGGACTGGAAGCGTATGTGCAGAAAGAACTCTTCGACAAGGAGATGCTGGATGCCTATATTGCTGATTTCCCTATCGGGGATACGAAAATTACCTACGAGGTGAAAGATGCAGAAGACAAGGATTGGAACCAGGAATGGGAAGAACAGGGATTCGAACCAATTTATGTGGACAACCAGGTGGTGATTTACGATGCGAAACATCCCGAACTCTATCCCGATACGAGCAACAGACCCGACATGATAGAAATAGGTATTGAGGCGAAACTGGCGTTCGGAACAGGAAACCACGAAACCACACGCATGATCATTTCGCAGCTGCTCCACATGCCTATCAGAACCAAGCGCATCCTGGATTGCGGAACGGGTACGGGAATCCTTGCCCTCACCTGCTCAAAACTCGGAGCGAAAGACGTGGTAGGCTACGATATTGACGAGTGGAGCGTGGAAAATGCCAAGCATAATGCCGTGCTCAACGGCGTAACTAACATGGAAGTACTCTTTGGAAACAGTCAGGTAATCAACCACATCAGCGGCGTTTTCGACCTGGTTCTAGCCAACATCAACCGCAACATTCTGCTCGACGACATGCGTGCTTTCCGTAGCGTGATGAACATCGGCGGAACTCTGGTTCTGAGCGGCTTCTACGAAGAAGATATTCCTGTACTCCTGGAGAAAGCAGAAGAACTGGGAATGCATGAAATAAACAGACAGATTGACAACAATTGGGCCTGCCTTGTTTTAGGTTCATAAAGATTCTTTTCTGATTCAAAAAGGTTCAATACGAAAAATCTGAAATCAGAAATATCAGATTAAAACATACGAATAAAGGTTGGATTTTCGCATATTGCCAAAAGTCCAACCTTTATTCCATGAATTTCTTCTCATTATTATTGCTTCCTATGCAGAGCTGCTTGAGCTCATAATAACTGCCGTTGTAAATATTGAAATCTACGTAGCCTTTAATGCCCGGCAACTTGCCCACATCCGTATGCTGCCAGAACTTCCATTTGCCCTTATACTGAACCTTGTCAACATAATAGTGGGCTATCCAGTAAGGATAATCTTCGAAGACAGGCGCACTCAGATATTGCTCCTTGAATTTATAATAGGTGTAGATGATAGGTTTAACATGATACTTATCCTCTACAATATGCAGCCAGGTAAGCACATCACGCTGGAAATCCTCCACACTCTTATCTGCCGGCTTATGTTCAATATCCAGTACCGGAGGCAAATCTCCATCCGTAAGATGAACCTGATCGAGGAAATAATAAGCCTGTTCGCGGGCTGTCGACTTATTGCTCCAGAAATGATAAACACCCCGGATGAAACCGAAATCGCGAGCCTGATTAAAGTTCTCGCGGAAATTCTCATCGAGCCGTGAAGAACCTTCCGTACTCTTGATGATGACGAAACGCACAGGACACCCCTTGATCATCGCATTCTTGAGCTGTTCCCAGTCTATCTTGCCCTGATAATGCGAAATGTCGATTCCATGAATTTCGAAACCTTCAGGATATTCAGCATCGCCATAAAGCGCACGCCAGCGGAAACCTGTTGGACCTACAAAGAAATGATAGAACAGAAAGACATAGAGCACGATAACCGCCGTTCCGCCTATCCACCACGCCCAACGGGGATAGCGTTGCAAAAAAGAAGACGAACGCCTTCTACCACGGGAGCCGCCACGCCGAGGAGTTTTCTTTCTCGCCATGGCACTCTTTTTCTGTGAAGAAGCCGTTCGTCTTGTTGACATATAAAAAAATATTTATTCTATTTTTTACTTAGCCTGCTCCAACTGGAGAGTCTTTGTGGTCTGGTCGCAAACCTCAGAAGGACCCCAGTACTGGATAGGACCTGGATAAACGTAAGCTGTTTCCTTAGCCCACTCATCGCGCTTAGAAGCGAAGAACTTGAATGGAGCACCATCCAGCTCAACGAGAGCCTTGCGGATAACTGGCTTGTTAGCACCATTACGACGCTCGATGTTCATCATCATAGTGATTGGCACACCACCTGCAATCCACTCTGCTGCAGGAGCTGTTGTGTTCTTGATGATTGACATGTAACCGGTCTTGCCGTTAGCGATGAGGCGTGAAGCGTTGAAACCGAGTGAGTAGCAGTAGTCAGCATCGTAGTTAGAAGGAGCTGCGCAACGTCCCTCGTAACCGAAGAAGTGGTGCTGTGCAGAGAACTTACCAACAAACTTGCCTTCCTTCTTCCAAGCAGCCAACTTCTCAGCTACCATGCGAGAAAGCAACTTCTCTGTCTCGATGAGAGAAACCTGTACGTTTCCGTGAGGGTCGCGGTCGAGGCAAAGCTGGCGAGCTACGTCAGCTGGCAAAGACTCCAATACTGCGAGGTTGTCCTTAGCGATGGCACCCTTAACGAATGCAATCTGCTCCTCAGCACTTGCAAACTCACGGCTCTCGCCTGTTGCAGGGTCTGTAAGAACCTCGTTCAATTCTGCGATGAGCTTCTTGATAGCTGGGATGAACTCAATCAGGCCCTCTGGGATGAGAACAGTACCGAAGTTGTTACCCTCAGCAGCACGGTTAGCTACTGCAGTTGCAATATAAGTAACCACATCATCGAGTGACATTTCCTTAGCCTCTACCTCCTCAGAAATCAAGCAGATGTTTGGCTGAGTCTGGAGAGCGCACTCAAGAGCGATGTGAGATGCTGAACGACCCATCAGCTTGATGAAGTGCCAGTACTTACGTGCTGAGTTACAGTCGCGCTCGATGTTACCGATGAGCTCAGAATATGTCTTGCAGGCTGTATCGAAACCGAAAGAAGTCTCAATCTGCTCGTTCTTCAAGTCGCCGTCGATAGTCTTAGGGCAACCGATTACCTGTACGCCATACTTCTTGGCAGCATAGTATTCTGCGAGAACGCAAGCGTTGGTATTTGAGTCGTCACCACCGATGATGACAAGTGCCTTGATGCCGAGTTCACGAAGAATCTCAATACCCTTCTCAAACTGGTCTTCCTTCTCAAGCTTGGTACGGCCGGAACCGATGATGTCGAAACCACCAGTATTGCGGTATTCGTCCATGATTTCAGAAGTAATCTCCATGTACTTATGGTCAACGAGACCACCAGGACCGAGGATGAAACCATAGAGCTTGTTAGCTGGGTTGAGAGACTTCACACCGTCGAAGAGACCAGAAATCACGTTGTGACCGCCAGGAGCCTGACCACCTGAGAGGATAACACCTACGTTGAAAGCAGGAAGTTCCTTAGCCTCACCTGCCTCGAATGTAATAACAGGCATTCCATAAGTGTTAGGGAACAACGCCTTGATTTCATCCTGATTACCTACTGACTGTGTTGCTGCACCTTCAACTGCCTTTACTGGGCCCTGGAGAGCCTTAGGCAATTTTGGCTGATAAGCAGCTCTTGCAATCTGCAATGCACTTTTTTCCATAATTCGTTTTTTATTTTAATTAGTTGAAACTTCAAAAACATCTGCAAAAATAACTCTTTTCTGCGAGATACGGAAAGAAAAATGCTAAAAATGCGTTAATAGATACATTTTTTCCCAAAAAATGATGTTATTTCAAAGAAAATGATTATCTTTGAGCGATATTTTTAATTATTCATTAATTAGGAGAAAAGAATTATGGCTAATAAAAGAGATTTAAAGCGCACGATCAACTACATTACAAGCGAACTTTTCGCCGAAACAGTAGCTGCATCTTTGTATAATGGTAAGCCTACACAGGAAGATGTGGATGGCATTCTTTCAGCTATCGTCATGATCAACGGCGATTACATCAGCCGCGTGTCTCACCCGGAACCGGGAATCACGAAGGGTGAATATTATAAGAAACTCACAGTCGACTTCAACAAGCAGGTGAGCGAAATCATCGACCAGATTTCAAACCTGGCATAATCCTTTCATCATCAGAATCAGGAAATACACCTATTTAAATATATGGTAAAAGGAATTTGTCAATGGATATTGTATAAGCGCTTGGGCTATAAGAAAATCATCACCCAGGAGCTTCCTGAAAAGTACATCATCTGCATGGCTCCGCACACCAGCAACTGGGATCTGATACTGGGCCAGCTCTTTGCCCATGCTGAGGGAATCAAATGTAATTTCCTCATGAAAAAGGAATGGTTCTTCTGGCCGCTAGGTCCTATCTTCAGAAAGATGGGAGGTATTCCTGTGTGGAGAAGCAAACATACTAGCATGACGGATAATCTGGCTGCAGAAGCGGATAAGCGCAAGGCTTTCGGACTGTGCATTACGCCCGAAGGTACCCGCTCGCTCAACCCGGAATGGAAAAAGGGATTCTATTTCATAGCCCTCAAGGCGCATCTGCCTATCCATCTCTATGGGCTTGACTATGAGAAGAAGGTCATCCAATGCACCAGGCAGATTATCCCGTCAGGAGATGTTGACAAAGACATGCGTGAAATCAAGTTGTACTTCAAGGATTTCAAAGGAAAGAAACCGGAGAAGTTCACAATCGGAAATATTGATTAAACCTTAGAAGATAACGGTTTAGTCAGCTATTAAAGAAGGAGTATTCGTAAAGTGAAACACCAAAACATAACATATTGTTTGATAAGCAGTTTGCTGTTAGCCGCTGGAGCTTCGCTTCAGGCTAACGGCAAATCGTTTTTTCCTATCTACGACGAGGCTAACAGCGGCGCATGGCAAGGCATAGATTATGATGGCGACCCATGGGTGTTTAATGTTTCCCGCCCTTATTTCGTTACGGCAGGACTACAGAACAGGCACCTTTCGCTATGGGCTTCGCACGGACGGTATTATTATGCCGACAGAGATGTATGGAAATGGCAACGCCCTAACCTGTTTTGCACAAACGAAGATCTTTTTACCCAAACCATCGTCGTGCCCTACCTCATCCCGATGCTCCAGAATGCGGGAGCCATCGTCTTCACACCCCGTGAAAGAGACTGGCAGAGGAACGAAATCGTCATCGATAATGATGATGCTGTCAAGTCGGTTTATTATTTCGAAAAGGAGGCGAGCAAGCGATGGAAAAAATGCGATTCGCTCGGTTTTGCCAACCGCTACCGACTGAAAGATGGGGAAAATCCGTTCCGCATGGGAACCGTGAGACAGGCGAAGGCTACCAAGCGCAAGAAAACTAGCCAGGTAAGCTACCAGCCCCGTTTCAAGGAAGCCGGCAAATACGCAGTCTACGTAAGCTACCAGTCGCTCCCCAAGAGCGTGAGCGATGCAAAATACATCGTTTATCACAAGGGCGAAGCCACGGAGTTTTCCGTTAACCAGCGCATGGGCGGAGGCACCTGGGTTTACCTGGGCACCTTCGATTTCGACAAGGGCTGCAACGAGTTCAACCGGGTAGTCTGCACCAACAAGGCTTCACGCCGTGGAGTAGTAACTACAGATGCTGTCCGCTTTGGCGGCGGCATGGGAAACATAGAGCGTGGCGGTTACACCAGCGGATTGCCCCGTTGCCTGGAAGGAGCCAGATACTACGCCCAATGGGCTGGTGCTCCCTATAAGGTTTATGGAGGCCGAAAGGGAGAAAATGATTACGCCGACGACATCAACACCCGTTCGCTTATGACCAATTGGCTGGGCGGCGGTTCGGTTTACATGCCTGCCAAAAATGGCAAGCATGTGCCTATAGAACTTTCGCTGGCACTTCATAGTGATGCGGGTTACAATAAGGACGGAAAATCTACCGTTGGAGCCCTTGCTATCTGCACCACAGATTATAACGACGGAATACTGAACAGCGGAATCTCCAGATTCACATCCAAGGATTTCGCCAGGGCTTTGCGCGATAATCTCGTTACGGATCTGACGGCTCAGTTCGGAGAATTCGGCAAACGCTACCTATGGGACAGAAACTATTCTGAAACCCGTCTGCCGGAAGTTCCGTCGGCTATTCTCGAAATGCTTTCGCATCAGAATTTCCCAGACATGAGAATTGCTCAGGATCCGCTCGGAAAATTCTATATCGCACGCTCCATCTACAAAACTATCCTGCGCTTCGTAAACAGCAATCATGGAACCCGATACGTGGTACAGCCGCTGGCTCCGCAGAACTTCTGCGTTACGCAGAACCAAGGCGTTGCCCTACTCTCATGGACTGCCCAGCTGGACAAGACGGAACCATCTGCCCGCCCTACTTCTTACATTATTTATAAGGCTGAGGGACAAGGCGGTTTTGACAACGGAACCATCGTGAACACCACCCGCTGCCAGATGCAGCTGGAACCGGGCAAACTTTACCATTTTAAGGTGGCTGCGGTTAATGCAGGAGGAGAAAGTTTCACCACCGAAACCCTATCTGTGCTCTATAATCCTGCTGCCAGCAAGTCTGTGCTCATCGTAAACAATTTCCATCGCCTTGCCTCTCCGCAGGTCGTGGATGATGAGGAAAAGCAGGGATTCGACCTCAATCAGGATCCGGGCGTAAGCTACGGACTGACGGCGGGATGGAGCGGCAAGCAGCAGGTGTTCGACAGAAGCAGAATGGGCAACGAAACCAGTTTCGGACTCGGTTTCAGCGGCAACGAAATGATTGGCAAGTTTGTGGCAGGCAACGACTTCAACTACGTTCAGGCGCATGCTACAAGTATTGCGGCTTCGGGCAAATATAATATTTCCAGCTGTTCGAGCGAAGTCATCGCCAGCGGCAGGGTTCAGATGAAGAACTATCAGGCAGTTGATCTCATCAACGGACTGGAGCGCCATGACGGCTATACTCACGCCTTCTTCAAGGCGTTCACGCCAGCCCTGCAGAACTGCATCAGGCAATACGCCAGCCAAGGCGGCAGAATCCTGATAAGCGGTTCTTACACCGGAAGCGACATGCAGACTGAAGAGGAACAGGCGTTCCTGAGCGATATTCTGAAACTCAGCTATGAGCCTACAGGTTCTACGGCCATCACCAGGGACATCAATCCCGAAGATTCAACCGTAACAGAACGAGACAGTATTGTCTGCACTTCGCCTAACGTCAAGGGATTAGGTCTGCAGTTCAGCTATTATAACGAGCTGAATGCCCAGCATTATGCGGCAACCCATCCCGAGATATTGAAACCGGTTGGCAATTACGCCTTCACGGCGATGCAATACGATACGGGAACGAGTGCGGCGGTTGCCTACAAGAGCTCTACTTACCGCAGCTTCGTCATGGGATTCCCGCTGGAATGCATCATCGACGAAAGAACCCGCACCAGCGTGTTGCTCGGCATTCTCAAATTTCTGACAGATTAAATTCAAAGTAAAACAGATAAAAAATTTTAAGCTTATGTATAAGATTCAAGCCAACCAGTCTGGCACTCGCTCTATCGAAGTGAGCGACCAGCATTTAGAGACCATCGAAAAGTATCAGTTACTCCGCAACCTCGTAGACAGCAACGGCATTATCGACGAGGAAGTGCTCGATAAACTGAAACTTAATGTGCGTTCACTCCTCGAGAGCAGCGACATCAAGGATAAGGAGTTGCTAGATCTCTGTCTCGACGTCATCTACAATCAGAACATGAAGGCGCTCGGTCTTCACAACCTCGTTCTGCTCTACGTAGACTGGAAAGACAAGAAGCAAGCTGAGGCTGCAGCAGATGCAGAACCAGACGCAGTAAATGATTAAAAAATATTGAATGGATTATAAGTTAACAGATTTCTTACCTACCACCAAGAAAGAATGCGAGTTGCGCGGATGGGACGAACTCGACGTCATCCTCTTTTCAGGAGATGCTTACGTTGACCACCCATCCTTCGGCCCTGCCATCCTCGGACGAATATTGGAAGCCAACGGCTATCGGGTAGCCATTGTTCCCCAGCCCGACTGGCACGGCGATTTCCGAGACTTCAAGAAACTCGGTCGCCCTCGCCTCTTCTTTGGTGTTTCTCCGGGTGCCATGGACTCAATGGTGAACCGCTACACGGCCAACCGCCGCATGCGTAGCGAGGACGCTTTCAGTCCCGACTCCCGCCACGACATGCGCCCCGACTATCCATCTATCGTCTATACGCAGATACTGAAGAAACTCTTTCCCGACGTACCTGTAGCACTAGGCGGTATTGAGGCTTCGTTGCGCCGTATCAGCCACTACGACTATTGGAAAGACGAGCTCCGCAAGTGCATTCTCTGCGATTCGGGCGCCGACCTCATTCTCTACGGAATGGGCGAACGTTCTATCGTTGAACTAGCCAATGCCTTTGCAGAAGGCAAGACGCTAAGCCAAATCCACGAAATGCCGCAGGTGGTTTTCTACTGCAAGGAAAGTGAGATTCCGGGCGGTTTCAAGGACGACGACATCATCCTCCACAGCCACGAAGAATGTCTCCACAACAAGAAGGGACAGGCTGAGAACGTGCGCCATCTGGAGGAAGAAGCCAACAAGATGCATGCTCAGCGCATGATTCAGGAAGTTGACGGCAAATATGTAGTGGTGAATCCGCCTTTCCCGCTGATGACTACCGCGGAACTGGATGCGGCTTTCGACCTGCCTTATACGCGTTTGCCTCATCCTAAATACAAGGGCAAGACCATTCCTGCCTACGAGATGATCAAGTTTTCCGTGAACCTTCATCGTGGCTGTTTCGGCGGCTGTTCTTTCTGCACCATTTCTGCCCATCAGGGTAAATTCGTGGTTTGCCGCAGCAAGGAGAGCATTCTGAAGGAGGTGAAGAAAATCATCCAGATGCCTGATTTCAAGGGCTATCTGAGCGATTTGGGCGGTCCTTCTGCCAACATGTACGGAATGCACGGCAAGAATCAGAAAGCCTGCGAAGTGTGCAAGCGCCCGTCGTGTGTAAACCCTCAGATTTGTCCGAACCTCAATACCGACCACAGCAAGCTTTTGGAGATTTATCATGCTGTAGATGCTTTGCCGGGAATCAAGAAGAGTTTCATTGGTAGTGGTGTGCGTTACGACCTTCTGCTGCATAAGAGCAAGGACGAAAAGGTGAATCAGGCGGCTAGAGAATACACGCGCGAACTGATTACCAAGCACGTGAGCGGCCGACTGAAGGTGGCTCCCGAACATACGAGTCCGGAGGTTTTGAAGTTCATGCGCAAGCCATCGTTCGACCTCTTCTACGAGTTCAAGCGCATCTTCGACAAGATTAATAAGGAAGAAGGTCTTAACCAGCAGATCATTCCTTACTTCATCAGTTCGCATCCGGGCTGTCATGAAGAAGACATGGCCGAACTTGCCGTCATTACGAAGGGACTGGATTTCCATCTGGAGCAGGTGCAGGATTTCACCCCTACTCCTATGACCATTTCTACCGAGACCTGGTATACGGGGTACGATCCTTACACCCTGGAGCCGGTCTTCAGCGCCAAGACTCAGAAAGAGAAGCTTGCCCAGCGCATGTTCTTCTTCTGGTACAAGCCTGAAGAGCGCCGCGCCATCGAGAGTGAACTTCGCCGGATAGGCAGAGCCGACCTCATCGACAAACTCTACGACAGGAAGAGCATGGGTGGCAGTTTCAAGGGTAAGAAGACGCATTATGACGATAAGGCGATAGGTTCTACATACGATAATCCTGGTGTAGGAAAAGGTGCTAAAGGCAAGCGTGGAACTGGCAGAAATGCGTCTGACCGCTATGCACCAAAGGGTTTCGGAAATGTAGGCTGCTATGATGAAGATAAATATCTGAACGAAGGCCGCCCATTAAGCGGAGGTGCCGGCTTCTTCAAGAACAAGAAGAAAAAGAGCTTCAACCCTAATTTCGACAACGACAACCACAGTCGCAAGAACCGCTACAACAGCGGGGATAAGAACGAACGCGGCGGCCGTGGAAATCAAGGAAGAAATGAAGGTAGAGGCAGAAGAAGATAAATGCTAAAAAGAGGGTGAATTATATATTTATGACTCACCCTCTTTCATATTATATACTGAACTTTTCCAAAATAATTTAGTACTGTCTCAAAGCACCGAGTAATTCAGCATTCTCGCTCTTGTTTCCTATCGTAATTCTCAGACAGTTGCCACACAACTGAACCTTGTTGCGGTTTCTTACGATAATGCCTTGTGCCACCAGATAATTATAGATGGCATTGGCGTCGGTCATTTTAGCCAGGAAGAAGTTTGCATCAGTAGGATAAACCTTCTCGCAGATAGGCAGATCCAGGAATGCAGCCATTACCTTAGAACGCTCCTGCAGGATGTTCTTCACCCATTCGTCAACCTTCAGCGGATTCTTCATCACTTCCAGCGCATGCTCCTGAGTAAGCAGATTGACGTTATAAGGATATTTCACCTTATTGAATATGTCAACAATCTCCTTGCTCGCAAAAGCCATTCCCAAACGGAGGGCTGCACAGCCCCATGCCTTACTCATGGTGTTGAGCACAATCATGTTGGGAAATCTGTCGAGTACGCTGCGGAATGTGCGCTCCGAAGAGAAATCGCTGTAGGCTTCGTCGATGATGACAATACCCTGGAATTTCTGCAACACCTCTACGATAGCCTCGCGGTTAATGTGATTACCCGTAGGATTGTTCGGACTGCAGAACCAGATAACCTTTGTCTGTTCATCGCAGGCTGCCAGCAGTTTTCCGGCAGAAATCTGATAATTTTCATCAAGCAATACAGAACGATACTCCACATCGTTGATGTCTGCACAAACTTCATACATTCCGTAAGTAGGTGCAATCGCTACTACATTATCCTTGCCCGGGCGGCAGAATACACGGTAAACCAAATCGATGGCCTCGTCAGAACCGTTGCCCAGGAAGATTTTCTCTTCAGCCACACCCTTAATCTTGCTGATCTGCTTCTTCAGTTCAACCTGCAGCGGATCAGGATAGCGATTGTAAGGGTCATTATATGGATTTTCGTTGGCATCGAGGAAGACGCGGGCATTTCTGCCTGCAAACTCCGTACGGGCGCAACTATAAGGTGCCAGATTCCAAATGTTCTCTCGGCACAAATCTTTCAATTCTTTCATTTTTCTTTCAAAAGCTATTAAGAAGTATTTTTACAACTTTCCTTTTTACCCTATTGTTTCAAACTGTTCACTCTCAGTCTCATCGCATTGGCATGAGCTTCCAATTGCTCATTTTCCGCCATGGTCACTACAGCATTTCCAATGTTACGAATACCTTCTTCTGTAAGATGCTGAAAGGTGATTTTGCGATTATAACTGTCCAGGTTCACTCCGTTGTAAGCCAAAGCATAACCATGGGTTGGCAAGGTATGGTTCGTACCGCTTGCATAGTCGCCTGCACTTTCGCACGCATAGTTTCCGAGGAATACACTACCTGCATTCACAACTTTTTCTGCCAGCTGCTCGTAATCGGCTGTGGCGATAATCAGATGCTCCGGCGCATAAGTATTACAGAGGTCTATTGCCTCCTCTTCAGTCTTCACGAGGACAAACTTAGAGTTATCTAACGAGGTTTGTGCCATCTCCTTACGTGGCAAACGTTCAAGTTGTACTTCAACTTCATTCTTTACATCATCCAACACCTTTTCAGATGTAGTAATGAAGAAAACCTGAGAATCGAAACCATGTTCAGCCTGCGACAACAGGTCGGCAGCAGCAAACACAGTGTTGGCAGTTTCGTCGGCAATAAGACAAACTTCAGACGGACCGGCAGGCATGTCTATAGCCACATCGTGCAGGGAAACCTGCTGCTTGGCAGCCATGACAAACTGGTTGCCCGGACCGAAAATCTTATAAACCTTAGGCACGCTCTCCGTACCATAAGCCATGGCTCCGATAGCCTGAACGCCACCCGCCTTAAAGATCTTGCTTACGCCCGCAATCTTTGCCGCCATGAGGATAGCCGGGTTCACCTTGCCCTCTTTATTCGGAGGAGTACACAGTACTATTTCTTTACATCCTGCTATCTTGGCAGGAGTAGCCAGCATCAGAACGGTGCTAAAGAGAGGAGCAGTACCTCCCGGGATATACAATCCCACCTTCTCTATAGCCACACTCTTCTGCCAGCAGGTTACACCAGGGCAAGTTTCAACCTTTACACCATCAAACTTCTGGCTATGATGGAATGCGGCAATGTTATGATGGGCGAGGTGCAAAGCGTCTTTCAGTTCTTGAGAAACCATTTTCTCTGCCTCTTCGATTTCAGCTTCAGTCACAGCCAAAGAATCGAGATGGGCATGATCAAACTTCTCCTCGTAACGCTTCACGGCTTCGTCGCCATGGTTTTTCACATCGTCGAGTACACCTTGTACGGTCGCATTCAGCTGCGAAACATCCAGGTGTGGGCGTTTTACAATCTCGCTCCATTCCTCCTTTGCAGGATACTTTATTACCTTCATTCCTATTATTAATGTTTAATTATTAATGTTTAATGTTTGGTTTTTAACGCATAATGTCTCTAAATAAACATTACACATTAAACACTACACATTATTATAATATCATCTTTTCGATTGGTGTTACCAGGATGCCCTGTGCACCGAGTTCCTTCAACTTGCCTATGATTTCCCAGAAACGCTTCTCGTCGAGCACAGTGTGGATAGAGCACCATTCCTCATCAGCCAATGGGATAATCGTAGGACTCTTGATGCCTGGCAATACTTCTGTAATCTCCTGAACCTTTGCCTTAGGAGCATTCATCATCACGTACTTCTTGTCCTGTGCAGAACGTACAGCCTCGAAGCGGAACAGCATCTCGTTCAGAATCTGATGCTTCTCCTCGTCCATGTTCCAGTTGCCGATGAGCAGAGCCTCGCTCTTCATCACCACCTCAACCTCAGCAAGATTGTTGCTGACCAGAGTAGAACCTGAACTTACAATATCGAAAATACCGTCAGCCAAACCGATTCCAGGACTGATTTCTACAGAACCCGTAATGACATGGATGTCGGCATTGATGTTGTTCTTCTTCATAAACTTGCGCAGGATGTTAGGGTAAGAAGTAGCAATCTTCTTGCCGTTGAACCATTGCAATCCCGGATAATCAATCTTCTTAGGAATGGCGAGGCTCAGGCGGCACTTGCTGAAACCCAGACGGTCAATAATCTGCGCATTCTCTCCACGCTCTACAAACTCGTTCTCGCCCACGATTCCGATATCTGCCACACCAGAGGCTACGCTCTGAGGAATATCATCATCACGAAGGTAGAGAACCTCGAGAGGAAAGTTGCTTGACTGCACCAGAAGGGTGCGTTTAGAGGCGCTTACTTTGATGTCAGCCTCTGCTAAAAGATTCATGGTGTCGTCAAAAAGACGACCCTTGCTTTGTACTGCTATTCGTAACATATTTCTATATTTTGTTTGAAAAACATTGCAAAAGTACACATTTTAATTAGAATAAACAAATAATTTCTCACTTATGTGCAAAATATTTCGTACTTTTGCAGCTGAAATGAAGAATAAAGGATATTTATACGCATTATATGCACTATTTTTGCTCGCTGCCTGTGCCGACAAGAAACCGCAGCAGGAGCTTACGCCATGGGGAACTCCTGTAGGCGAAATGGAGCATGCTGACAACTCTGATGGGGCTGATGGTGATGAAAAGAAACCTGCTTCAACCAGCAAGGGGCTTTCGCTCGAAGATATTCAGGCCAATGGTGAGCTCATCATGCTTACCGTTAACGGCCCTACTACCTATTATGATTACCACAGCCACGGAATGGGACTGCAATATCTGCTCTGCGAGAAGTTTGCCCAGCAGATCGGCGTGTCGTTACGCGTAGAAGAATGTAAGGATACGGCTGAAATGGTACGCAAACTGGAGAAGGGAGAAGGTGATGTGATTGCCGTGCCCCTACCCCGAAAACAGACCAGAGGCAACCTGCTGTTCTGTGGTGTTACGCCCGACAGTACCCGAACCCAATGGGCTGTGCAGAACGGTAACAAGAGTCTTGCCGACACCCTGAACGGCTGGTTTAAGCCTAAGCTGATTGCTCAGGTCAAGCAGGAAGAATCGTGGCTGCTTTCTTCTGCCAGCGTGCGCCGCCACGTTTATTCACCATTTCTGAACCGTTCTAAGGGTGTTATTTCCCGCTACGACCACCTCTTCCAGCGCTATAGCGGAACGGCTCGCATGGACTGGCGTCTGATGGCTGCCCAATGTTATCAGGAGAGCTGTTTCGACCCGAATGCGAAGTCATGGGCTGGAGCTTGCGGACTGATGCAGATTATGCCAGGCACGGCAGCCCATCTGGGTTTGCCGATGAGCATGATTCATGAACCTGAGGCGAATGTGGCTGCGGCAGCCAGATATATGGCGGAACTGCAGGGGCATTTTGCGGATGTTGGCGACCCGTCGCAGCGCATGCTTTTCGCCCTTGCTTCTTATAATGGTGGCTATTTCCACATCAGAGATGCGATGGCGCTGGCTCGCAAACATGGTCAGAATCCGCACAATTGGGGCGTAATTCGCAATTATATTCTGCGCCTTTCTCAACCGGCTTATTACACAGACCCGGTGGTGAAATACGGTTACATGCGAGGCACGGAGACGGTAGATTATGTGGATAGAATCAGAGCCCGCTGGGGTGAATACAGCGGTGGTTCAGGCTTCCATGAGAGTCTTCGTGGCAGCGGTATGGGCAGCGGTTCCTTCCATGGAGCCCCTGTTAAATCCAAGCGCCACTACCAGAATAAGTACCATATATAATATAAATAGGGAACGCAGTGCGTTCCCTATCTGTTTATTACTTGTAACCTATAGGATGGTTATCCAGATACTTTCGTCTCGGTCGCGCGCCGCTGTCATGGCGTTGATGAGCCGCTGCAGCCAGATACGGGAGTTCACCACCATGCCCTCGAACTTGTTCTCCCCCACAAGGATACAGCCTTGTGTATCATCAGGATAATTGCCTGCATGGATGCGGATGCCCTCGAAATTCGGCACGCCCAACAGCAATGGCAGCCAACGCTTGAATCTTGGCGAATACGATATGACCACAGGATAACTACCCTCAGGAATGGCAGTATGGCCAGGTACCTTACGAGCCTTCACGCCACTCTTGCGGCTATAGCGGGCATCCACTTCCTCTGGCTTTAGCTTGATACCCAACAGATTGCGCCATGTAGGCTCCATGGTATCGCAGAGATATGTATCCTTGGACAACAGCTGGCTGTCAAAGGTATGAACCAATTTGTACTTGTCGTCTTTCTTCTTGCCGGGCAGCGAGTTACGATTTACACTACTATCGGTCAGCAGATAGAGTCTGCCGATGGTATAAGTTCCCTTTTTAGCTATACGCTTTAATACTATTTCCATTTTGTTTGATGTTAAGTGTTAAACTATTTTGCGTTAAAACATCTCAGGTCGAGTCCGTCAGAACGGAATAATAGCTTCTTAAAACTGAATAACTGAATACTGAACATCTTTCCGCCTTGCTTTCCGTCAGCTCCGTCGGCAGTAGCGCCCTTCGGAGGAATTTTCTCGATATAATGACGGTTCACCCAGTTTCTCAGCATCGTCGCCGTACCCTTCTTTCCGAAGTCGTTATGCAGACGTACCATTTCAGCCTGCGCATAAGTGAAGGTGTCAGGCAATAGCTGCAGCAGGTTGGCAGGTCCTCGCTTGCTCGATTTCTCTCCTACCTCATTAGCCTTGGCTATGCTGGCACCAAAGAAAATCATCTTGCACCACAGGTCGTAGTTCTCGCTCCATCTGATGAACTCTTCTATTTCGGGTTCCCATTTGCAGCCGTTTGCCACGTATAGCACGCAAGCCTTGAGAAAAGCAATTACGTTGCCACGGAAGGAGAGATTCTCGAACACCCTGTTTTGCGACATGCGCGAAAAGTCGGCGTTCTCATCCTTCAACTTTTCTGCCAGGGCGAAAGCCTCAGCACAGTCTATCCTACCCGACGCCTTGCACAGATTCTCTATGTACGGTCTGAGCGCCTCTCTGAAGGCATCGTCGTATTCGCCGTATACTGGCATTTCGGCACCGATTTCCCGCTCCGGGATGGTACAGAAGTTGATGCGGCTGATAGGTCCGTCGGTGAGCACCTTTGAGAAATATCGCTGCCCCAGCTGGACGGTGGTCGATGCATTCCAGTTGAACCGGATGGTGATGCGCTCGGTGATACTCGATGTGCCCACGCGGGTCTGGCCGTATGAGTTCCCAGGATCAAAGGCAAGGCACATAATCTTGAACTGCTGGTTGCCCTGTCCCTTGAGGGCATCGAACTGGTCTATCTCGTTGAGCGTTGTATAGAGGAAATGTTCCTGAGCCTCAGCCGTGCGCATAACGAAGGCCGGGTTGGTCATATCGGCATCAATCTCCTGTATGATGAGGTTTTCCGGACGCTTGCGCTTATCCTTGTTGGCACCCTTGCGTGTCACCTCTTCTTTCCATTCCTTCTCCCGTTGCAGGTTCTCACGGTCGCGCTGTCTGATGTCCTCCATAATCATGTTGATAGGCATCTGCACACAGTTCTTGCCTGCACCCGTACCCGCCAGCAGACAGCACATCAGGGTAGCCTCGTGCTCCACGTTGTCGATATACTTGAAGGTGGTCTTGCAGAGGTGCGTAGCAAGTGGCGGGAAGATGGCGTGTGCCACGGCTGGCTTGTAGACGTCCGGGGTTTTTGATAGCAGAAGCTCCACGAGTTTGGGAAGATGTTCGGGCATCGGAGGCGGAGTGATTTTTTTATCTTCCGCTTCAGAATCCGTGCCGCCCTCGGAACTCAAGGTTTTTAATGCCACGGCATCCTTCTGGGAGGACTTCTCTGCCTGGGCATTGATGCGGATCACGGCTTGCGACATCGGCTTCGAACTGTCGCCATATTTCGCATAGAAGTCGTGGATCAGCTGCTGGCAGTCACGTTCCTGCGAGAAGGCAGGCATCTTCTGTGCCACCACTGCCTTCAGTTCCTCTTCGGGCATCACTCTCGATGCGCCTGCGCTCATAATCGCCAGGAGCGATGAGTGGCGGGAGCCTGGGGTGTTGATGTCTACGTCCTTCAGACCTGCCGCATTGCGGAAGAGGTCGAAGGCTGCTAGGTTCTTGCCGGTTGCCACAGCGCTAGTATCCAGATGAGCTCCAGCAGGGCTGAGATGAGCAGCATTGCTATCACAAGGTTGGGCAGGCTGAATAGCAGAGCCAGCAGTAACAGCCACACCTCTTCCGTCGATGGTAAGCTCACGGTCCAGGTAGGCTTGTCTGCGCCTCTTCAGCTCTTCCTGTGGCAGCACCTCGTACCAGTGGGGCGAGCGATAGATTTCCGACTCTTTGTCGGTGATGAAGAGCATACGTTCTGGCGTGATACAGCTCTCGTCGTAGGGCACGCCCAGCGCCTCGCAATAGGCTCGCTGCGTCTCCTCGATAGTCATACCGATGGGCATGCGGATATCGATGTGCAGCTTCTTGCGGGCTGAGTACTCCAGGTGTAGCAGGGCTCCGTTCCAGATGGTGTCGCTGCAGTTCAGCTCTCGTGCCTTCTCTATCGCCTTATCCACATATTCCTTGTCGTCCACGTCGATGGTGGTCTGGAAGAGGAAGCTTTCGGGCACGGCGTTCTTCTGCGAACGCCTGTTGTCTCGGAACTGGTAGTAGTGAGCGCAGCGAAAAGGCAGCTGCTTCTTCAGTTCATCGTTACCCCCACGGATGGCAGCTACCAGTTCTGCCATCCAGGGATAAGCGATGGTCTTGTCGTAGACCGAGAGTGGCTGGGAGCTTACGCTCCCCTTATTGCCATTCTTGTACGGATTATATGCTATAATATGTTCCATTTTTTCAAAATGTTGAATGATACATTACCCCTTGATGTCTGCCTCCTTGAATCCGGCAATCAGCTCCTTGTGCTCTGCCTTGAGGTAGCGCAGCATGTCCTGCTTGTCCAGGTCTCGGCTGAAGGTATAGTTCACCTGCACCGTGCGCTTGGTGGTGCGCACCACGGCATGCTTGGTCTTGAAGATTTCCTCGAAAAGCTTCTCGCCCGTACGCTCGTAAGGCTTGAAGTCGAACTCGTCGCCTCCCTTCTCGCCAGAGCAAACCATTCTGCCCGGTATCACCTTAGGCTGTTCGCAGATAACCTCAGTATCGTTCCATGGTGCCTTGCGGAAGGCGATGGTACCGTTTTCTTCACTGATGATGGCTCCGTCCACCTTCTGGGCGTTGAGGAGCTGCTTCTTTGCTGCTTGTTTCATGATTGTAATCTCTTGTTTATAAGATGAATAATATTAGTTGATTCTCATATCGTTGATATACAGGCCGTCGGCAGCATATCGGATGTCCATCGGTTTTTTCAGAGGGTCATACCAGACTCTTTTCATCATGACACATTCATGACGCCAACATCTGTCCTCGTCCTCCATCACAGGCTGGATAAAATCCTTGACCCACTTGTAAAACAACTTACGTTCCGGATCTTTCGAACAGCCTATCGTCATATCTTTCACCACCTGAGAGTCAACGAATATCATATTTCTCCAAGCTATTCTACTTTTTTGCACCACCTTGTCAGTATTGCCAAAGAATTCACCGAAAAACAAACGATGTGTAAAATCCTTTGGCACCTTTTTTGTATGCACTTCCACATACATTTCGACCACTTTCCCCTCCGTGTCAGCTAATACCGGGAACAATGTATCTCTGCCGATATCAGTGATGGCAACCAGGTCCTCGAGGCAAAAGAACAACCCTTCTTCGTTGTTCACCACTCTCAATCCGCCATACTGCGGATGATAAAATACATAAGCATTTTCTGCCATATCAATATATCATATTAAAGGGTTGGACTGCGAGTTATTCGCCAAATTTCAGTTTCAGGAACGGTACCGGATTCCTATAAACAAAAAACGCCCGCAACCAGACTTTACTTGTCTGATTACGGGTGCAAAGATAGGGCAAAAACACCTTTGGGAAAAATAGGAAAAATAGGATTAATATTTATCCCATAAAAAAAATCATCTATGGGCAAAGAAATCAGCCACTTTATCATCCATTTCTTGATTTTTTATGTCCTCACAATGATTGAAGACATTGTTGAACGATTTTATCGTAACTTCTTTTCGTATATGGCAATCCTCAGTAAGAAATCTATAAATGGCATTGGCACTGACGATGTGCTGCGGTGCCAAGATCCCCCTTCTTCTCCAATATCTGATAAACGCAAATATGGCGATATTCATTGGTGAAGACTTGCTCGCACTGGTAGACATAGAATTTAGGCCATTTAGGGTGAGAAATTCTATAAATAAAGAGGCTTGCTCGGCGGTCGTCTCTTCATCTTTTAAAGAAGATGCTTCATCAGACACAAAAAGGTATTCTTTTTTTCGGCCGATTCTGATACCATTTTTCAATGGTTTTCTATTCCTTTGCTCCAGGTATTCATAATAGCCATCCAGAGTGGCGATATAGGCATCAAGCCTAGGAAGTTCAGCTTCAACCAAATGATTGTCTATTCTGTTAAAGGTCTCCAAGAAGCGACGTAATACGAGCGCATCATGATAATCTCTTTCCTGCATGGCAACATCTACCAGTAATTGTGCGTGTATGCTCATATCCATAGGAGGGAACGCCTCAAATTGTAAGTATACTCAATATACTTGCTGTTGCCATCCAATTGAATGACCACGCAAAAAAGGCCGAATCGCCCATACTTCAGTATCAAGCGCACGAGCTTGATAATAAATCTCCCCATAATTCGAAATTTATAATAGTCAGTAATTAAGTTCTTTGTCGCTCATTCCTTAGTAGAGGACGTTAGAATTTGTTTGCGCTAACAATTTTGCTGGTACAAGCAAATGCCAGGAGAACTATAAGGGAATACACCCTTAGGGGACAGTTGGTCTCCGATTTCATCATCTTTTACTTTCTTTTTTTTTAGGTATTTATTTATAGATTAGAATTAGCCTCAAAATGAGTTCGCTAACACATAGTGAGGCGGAAAAACTCACTTATATTTACTTCATAAAAGCCAGCAAGTCCTTTCCCTTATGCATGAGGTTGAGAACCACTGCGGCTTGCATTCCGTAAATTTTCTTATATCTTTCTTTCATCTCATACAGCATGGTAAGCCTGGATTCCCTTTCCCTTACATATTTCTTATAGTTCTCCACCGCCTCTATTTCCTGATAGAGATAGTAGCCAATGACGTAGCAGAATTGCCTGATGGTCTCAAAATATATTGAGGTATCTTGCTGCCTTAGCTTTCTGATGGTATCGTAAGAAGGTCCAAACTCCAATTTTATTATTGTGGGGGTTGTGATTTCCTCCACTAGTATGTGGTCAAGGAGTGCTCCCACTTCCTTGACAACCTTGCCTCTCATATAGCCGTCGGCATATGAATTCATGTAACTACGTCCTTTTCCCATAATTTCTTTTTTAAATTTCGGTGTGAAATTATAAAAAAAGAGCGAAATAAAAGGGTGTACTACGATTCCTTAATACGTAATATGAGTACTATTATTTTTCTGATTTTTAGATTTTTGACAAAAAAGAGGGAAAAGTGAGCATTCTTGCAGCATCACTTCTCCCTGTTACTTTTATGGAATTTTTATGGTAGGTGCAGTGCTCTGCACTGCTTATTTTACTTGATTATAACATTTGGTAAAACCAGCAAGGCTGATACGCTTTACGATTGGTCCTGCCACTTTATCGTAGTATTTCAAAGATAGATAATTACTCTTTTTGAGTTGGTCTGGTTCAAGGGACAGATAGAAATAGCTAAAAAATCCATCAGTATCGATTTTACCATCATCTCCATATCCTTCAAAATACATGGTTGTATCATAAGAATCTTCTGTATAATTATCTTTAGTTATGATAAGACGATAATCTACGCTTGTTATTCTGCTTGATATTTTTCCGTCATTCTTGACAGCTGCATCCCAAGCTGTATCAAAATAAGCTAATCCGTCGTATGTTTTTATGACACGTAAGCTATTGTCCGCTGGAAAATATACCGCATCTATATTACCACCGACATAATGTACAATCATGTAGATTTTTTCCATTGTATAATCGTCCTCATTACTTTCTAGTTTCCAATATCCCTGTGCTCTTGTAATATTCGCTATTAATATTAGAAAGAACATTAGTATAAATTTTCTCATAAATCTTATTTAAATTGTTTCTTTTATCTTTATTTCAACCCCTACTTATTTGTTTTCATTAGCGTTTAGACGCTTCCTGAAAGCCTTTAGAGTATTTTTGAGCATATCAGATTCGACCTCTTGCATGAACGAAGACATAAACTCGAAATCAATTTCACCCTTATTATTAACAGGGAGTAGAATCCTCTCTCGTTTTATACGTTTGTCATTTATCTCTCTGTTAAAACAATACTTCTCTGACAGACGATTAATAATAGGCAACATGAAAAGGTAGGCATATTTATCCAATCCTTTACGCTTAAGTTGAGTAACATGGTCGCTTGCGACAAACTCATACTGATGGAAGAAGGCACTACCGACACTGCCGCTATTGGCTATAGTTATACAATCATCGAATATTCTTATGCTGCCTTCATTACCGATGAATCCATCCACCCCATTATTGAGTGCCGTGGATGAAACATACGGGACTGTACCTTCTGTGTGGTCAGCTTTTTTAAGACGTTTGCCACGTTGTATTTTAGTGAATACTTCTGTAAAACTAAATGGTTTCCATTGTGGAAGGTGCAATTTATCCCCACATTCTTTGTGAATCAGCCGTTTGCATAAATTCTCTACTGCAGGTTTCAATAATATCGTTTCTTTTCTACGAATGTATTCTTCCATAAACTGCCAATCAATTTCGTGTTTGTCCGTTATTGGTAGAAACACTTTACTACGCTTCAATCTTGTTAATGTTGCACCATTACCACCCCAATTAAACTTTTGCAGCAAAATTTTAATTGCCACAATAAGGAACGAGGCGTTGTACCTATTCATACGAGGATGGCGTATTACTTGGATATTTTGCCCTGTATAGAATGGCAATGGTTGATAAAATATGGTTTGGGTATCGAGTCCTATTGTAAGGACATTCCCCTCGTCTTTTTTATATTTTGGTTGTTCTCCAATAAACATATCTATACCGTTGTTCTTGTCCGAACGAGTGATATACGGTATAGTTCCGACAAGATTTACCAAATTTTTCTTATCAATACTACTTTTGGTAGCTCTAATATCGAAGATTTCATCCAAGACAAAAGCCTGCCATTTATGCTGTGTCAATAACTTATTCATCCGCCACCTCCTTTTCCTCAAACAAGTAACCTCGTCCGTGAGTAATCATGTTAAACTCAAATGTTAAATAATCAGCCATAGTTTTTTCAAAGTCTGCTTCAGAAGGTATTTCGTCATTGAAATAATAGAACGAATGCAACCATTCGTCTTCTGGCAGAATAGTTGTATAGACACAATAGCTATTTGGTGCCTTGCATCTTCCAAACCAGACATCTAACAAATGTTGTTTTTTATCTTTTGCACTTGGTGTCTCAACCAAACCAATATGCTTACTCACCTTATACCCATCATTTGTAAAATCTATGAATTTACAAACATGATTTTTATCATGCGGTATACCTGCCGTAAAAACCGCAATGCAAGGATTAGTTCCTACACCATAGAATGTATCTTTTTGTAATGTTATGACACCCTCCAAAGTATGACGTTTAAGTATATTATATTTTATATTCTTTTCAGCCACCGTTTTACCCGTTAAAGAAGACTGAGGTATAATAACTATACATTTTGCTCCTTCAACTAACGAATCTAACAAATGTTCTGTAAAATTTATCTCATATTGCTTCGGGTCTTTTGTCTTTTGTGCCTGTGAATAAGGAGGATTCATCATGCCTACAGTACATGCATTTAACTGAAGTTGAGCTGGGTTTTGAGCCAGAAAGTCCCAGTTATGCAGGTTGCTTTTACCATCTCCACGCAATATCATGTTTGTAGTAGCAATTGTAAACATGTACCCTTGAGATTCTATACCAAACAATTGGTCTTGGCGTATTGATCTTTTAACCGCCTCATCGTCCGTTTCCTTCAGCATATAATGCATCGCTGCAATAAGAAATCCTGCTGTTCCACAACAAGGATCAAGAACTTTGTCGGAAGGCTTGAGTTCTGCCAGATCACAAAACAATTCAGTTATGTGCTTCGGTGTCAAAACAATGCCAAGAGATTGTCCATCCCCTCCAGAATATGACATAAACTCACCATAGAAGCGACCTATATAATCCTCTGATGAAGAAGTATACTTTATGCTTTTATATATATTATCATAGATAAATTTTGCGTAATATTTCAGAGGAGTCATATTTAACGCTTCATCTTTACTATTAATTTTAGGCGCATCTTTTATAAAAGCGAAATGCGCAAGAAGCTTATCACGTTTTGTATCAGGTGTAACATTAGCACGCTTTAAATTACTGCATATCGCCTCATAGATTTTTGAACCATCCGTTTTTATAATATCTCCATTAAGAGATTCCAAATCAAACGTTTTATATTCAATTTCTCTCAAAGCCAACATTATTCCGGAAACTATAAGAGGTTTTTGCTCTGTTGTCAGACTTCCATAAGAACGTAAGTACTCATGCAAAGTTGCAGCATCTTTAATTATATCTGCTGTAGTTTTATCTGCATCTGTTGTTTCTTTTAATATCTCCTTATAATAGTATTCATTTATATTTGACAAAGAAAAAGATATGAAAGATTCTAAGTCTTCCAGTTGTTGATATTCCCCTCTATCATTTATAAATAGTGGGGTAATACGATGTCTTTTTTCATCTCCAGAAACTCCAATAGCTATAACTTTTCTATACGCTGTGTGCTTTGCTAAATGCAAACCATAGAAAAGAGCACCATTCACTGCATACTCTCTAACAGACTTAGTTGACAAATCAATCAGGTCTTTTTCTGTAAGCATAATATGATGGGACAAGTCAGCCTTGTCCTCAATAACAATAATAAAATCATCCACGACCCCACAATATTCAGGATAGCCAACATTTCCAGTCTTTGATTTAGAAGCCGTTTTCAAAGCCTCGTCTATGTCTTTAATGTCGCAGCCTTGTGGTGTGAGATTTATATTGGCATCTTTTAGCAATTCATATACCCAAAAATCCGTTTTAACTTCTTTCTTTGCCATAATATAATATTAAAACTTTTATTTTACAAACTGTAATGTAAACACATTTCCCCCTGGCAAATCCTCCAAGGTTATCACCCATTCTATCTCCCCATTCTCTGGGTCGATATCAATAGCATACGCCGTGCCCTCCTGCTGTCCGTCGAAGCGCACGTCGAAGCGCCAGAGACCGTTCTTCAAAATCTGGTCTCTGGTAATCTTGATGGTTGAAATCTTGGAGATATCTATGTCGAGGCGCTTGGCTATCTCCTGATAGCTAAGCACCCATCGGGTCTTACCATTAGAAATGTATTCATAGGCGATGCCATCCTTGGTGAAGCCGATACCCTCAGTATCGGTAATGGCATAATAACTGGGAGCCTCGCTGTCAGCAGGTGGACTGACAACCAGGTCGGTATCGGAGCTTACATCATCCTTGCTGCAACTAGCAAGGGCAAGCGTAAAAAATGCGGCTACAAGAGCCAGCTTCCCCAAAATGGGGGGGGGTAAATCTACTGATAATCATCATGTTATCGTTTTATTATCACTTACGTGGCTATATACCACTCCACAAAGTTACGATTTCTTTTTGAAACTGGCAAGGATTTCAGGAGAAAGTTTTGAAAAAAGTTATTTTTGGACACGACCCAGTCGCCATGTAAGGGCGCCTTGCTGATTGCTATTATAGCCAGGGCGTTGCCTTGAGCTTCTAATTGTATCGAATTCGGTACAATTTAAAACGGATTATTTAGCATATCTTTTCACCGATAAATCAGTTTTTCATCATGTTTTCTATCATATCTATTGTCTATTTTTAAAGATAAAATCACTAGTATGTCTATTATAAAAATCTGCGTAAAAATATAATTAAGAATATCACAAAAAGAATAAAGCCACATCCCCATACCCGATTTGACATTTCATTCTCAAAATTAGATAATTCTGATGTTTTCTTCAATTTACTACCTTCATAAAGGGTTCGGTAAGAAATCTTGCGATGCCTTACAAAGCGTAGCCATAGATAGCGTAAGCCTGTACCGATACGAAGAATAATAATATTCCTCAAATAATATCTGAAAAGTTCTTCCATACTCAATAGAAACTCTGATTTTTTCTTATTCCCTGTTTATTCTTTCCCCCAATTCGTCTGGTGTAAGTATCTCCATCTTGGAGAAACCAAACCACTTCTTGCCTAAGTCCTTAACGGATGCACCTATGTGATATACATCATCGTCTATACAAAGGAAGCGGTCATGTGACAAACGGAAAGTTTCAACATCAATCGGTGCATATCTTCTATACGCTTGTCGGATCCTTCGTTTAAGGTCGCAAATTGCGACCTTAAACGTGTTGTTACTTATTATTGTATGCAAAGGTAGTGCTTTTAGCCTTTAAGCCACTATTGCACACCCCCCTTCTTTGAAAAGAACGTAAAATCAATAGTATTATTGCGGTGATTGCACTTTTATTAATCGCTTCACTCGTTGTACCGTACTTACTGTTAAACTTGGGGTAACTTTACAGTTTTTTTTAGGAGCTTGGCTTTTTTTACAAAAAAAATCGTAAATTTGCAGCGAGGAATAAAAACTTGAAGAATAAACAACATAAAAAATGAACTTATGAAGAAAATCTCGTTGATAGTGATGAGCTGCATGATAGCTTGCGGACTGCTCGCCAACCATGGCATCGTGAAGGGCGGAGAAATGTCGCCTAAGGTAGAGGACACG
>OOCH01000138.1_pt1 | contig 83651 bp, 73 predicted proteins | sample 1671641 | NCBI WGS metagenome assembly OOCH01 (sample SAMN06348177, study PRJEB24527) | human gut metagenome | biome: human gut; feature: ankylosing spondylitis patient; material: feces | host: Homo sapiens | place: China | collected 2015-10
TTTGTTGCTCAGGTACTTAAAAAAAATATTTTATAATAGTGTTGCGGAATTAAGGATTATTGAGTTCGGGAAATAGCCACCTTCATCAATAAATTTAGTAATACCTTTCAAACGAGATGGGACCAAAAGTCGTTGATAAGTTGGAGCCATTGAATCATTTACTTTTGTTCTATGCAAAACAAAACCTATTTTCAATAATATACTAGGTTCTATTGAAAGCATATAATAATCTCTTCCTCCCATAGTCCCTTTTAAAGCAGGAATTCTTATTCTTTCATTGTTAATTAGCTCATCTTTAAATACCAGACCATAAAATTGATAAACTACAGAATCTTTATAAGCTTTTATAAGATTACTTATATAGTTATAGCCATTTTCATTTAAATGATAAATTTTTTTCTCTTTTAAACGTTTTAAATCTTCGCTATTTTCAGGAAAGCGGTAATTACGGGTTGCGAAAATAAATTTAACTTTTTTCTCTTCACCATATATTTGCTTTAAGGCTTTTGTAACCCCATCTTTATATTGGTATATATTATCTATATCCTTCTTAAAATTTGCACTTCTAGCTTTTCCTGTAGCTTTACATTCTACAACAAATATCGCATCGTTACCAACAGCAACTACATCTAACTGTTGGTGATCACCAGAATTAGGTCCCCATTGAACTACTAGATTCTCATCATAATTTAGAATTTTGAATCCTAAATTATAAAATAGACACCAAATAGAATCTTCGAATTGTCTTCCACAATCCTTTTCTCGTTGTATTTTAGCTTTCTTCTTTAATAACGTAATTACCTCCCATCCATCTTTTTGATAATTATCAATCTCATTTAAATCGATAGAGAGATAATCATATGATGTGTTTTTAGATTTAAATTTACTTTTAAGTTTCGTTTCATCATCAGTTATCATATGTTCCTTGATGATTTGTACCTGGGATTCATTTAAAAAAGCCATATATTTTTATATTTTATTTTAAACTTAAACTCTTAATTATTTTCTTACACCATAATACTATATTGTGAGCACGGCGTTCTATCGTCGCAGTTGATAATATTTCTGGATAATAAATGGTGACTAACTCTTGAGCAAAATTGTCTAGATCATACTCAGGAAAGGCAAATGCTTTTGCAAAAACTTGTCCAATCAAGTCATCTAATATAATCCGTTCATAAACACTTTCTGTTATATTGGCTGGATTATTTTTGAATATATCCATACAAATATTGGTTGGTTTATGTTCTTCATCAACCAAATTCAAATATATGCATGCATCTACATAATATTGTGCTTGTCTTTTACTAAAACCTATATAAGTAGCAATATCCTCGTAACTACTTTGAGGATGATAGTAAATATATGTCATCACATCTATTACTTTATTCAAGTCATTGGCTTGTGGTAAAGTCTTTTTCATAATTAGTCTATTATAGGTAGTTTCATTTTAACATTATCATAATTTTTTATTAATAGTTCTATTTCTTTTTCTCTACTTTCTGCAAAAGCATTGATGAACCTTGGTGCTAATACTCTATCTATACAATATCCTTTATAAAGAGTATCAAAATATGAATTGCCATTTTCATCAGTACTATATGAATTACTAAGCATAATTTTACAACCTCTTATAGTAAGTTTATCACAGAATTTTTTTAGTTTTTCTTGCTCACTATCTCCAAACCCACCTTTTACATATTCATTAAAATTAGAACTTCCAAATAAAGGACGATATGGAGGATCTAAATATACAAAATTATATTTTCTACCTAAATGTCTCATAATAACACTGTAATCCCCAGTATAAATATCCACTTTTTTAAGGCAATTATGAATCTCTATTATGTTATCTTCATTACATATTGTAGGCCTTTTATAACTCCCAATTGGAACATTAAATAATCCATCTCCATTTTCTCGATATAAACCATTAAAACAGGTGCGATTAAGAAATATAAAATAGGCAGCTCTATCATTCCCACTCAACTCTTCATAGTTGTAGATTTCTCTTTTCTTTAAATAATAGGCTCTCCTATCTTTATCAAAAGACATTGAGAAGTATTCCTGTTCCAATTGACGCAACTTCTCTATTAAAATATATGGGGATGTTTTTATTAAATTGTAACATTGAATGAGATCTTTATTTACATCACAAATAACAGCTCTCTTTATATTGGAATATTTGGTAAGCATATAAAATAACATTGCGCCACCACCTACAAATGGCTCAACATACGTTATACTTTCTTGTTGTTCAAAATCCCTTGGCAACTGAGAATCTAAAGTTTTTAATAATTGTCCTTTTCCACCAGCCCATTTAACAAATGGCTTAATTTCTATACCCATATCCTAATATATTCACTTCTGTATAAACCCTTAAATATTTTTATATTCCTCTTTTCTATTACCATAATAATTCATTTATACTAAAGGATAGAACTTATTTGTATAAATGCTCCAATATTAGGTTGTATCTTATTAGTAACCCAATTTGAGATTGTAGCAGGATCGTTACTTAATTTTTCTGCAAGCCATTTATTGCTAAGATTCTTTTCAACTAGTACAACTTTTATTCTATTAAGATGTTTATTTCCCATATTCAACTAATTTGTTTGCAAATTAAATAAAAAGTCATAAACAGAATGATATATTTTTATGATATATACTTGAATAGCAAAAAAATTGATGTTTTAATCCTTTAATTAAATATTAATCATTGTCTTACTAATATATATGCTTTACATATATTATATTTCTACTTGTTAGCAAGCCAATCTTAATTTTTCTTCTCCCCCACTAACTTCTTCACCACCTCCACATCCGCCGGAAGCCAGTCCACAGTACCCAGTTCCTCCCGATTCAGCCAAGCTGCGTTTTCATGCTCCTTCAACACCAGATGACCGGAACGGATAGAGCATAGAAAGCAGTGCATCGTGAGGTGGAAAGCTGGATAATCACATTCTACTGTAGTGAGGAAGGTATCGACACTGATTTCCGTATCCAGTTCTTCACGTATCTCGCGTTTCAAGGCCTCCTCCCGGCTCTCGCCTGCTTCTATCTTTCCACCGGGAAACTCCCAGTAGTCCTTAAACTCACCATAGCCGCGCTGGGTGGCAAAATACTTTCCTTCACGACAAATTATTGCTGCTACAACTTCTATCTGCTTCACCTCAATATGTAAACTATTTTTCCCTTCAAAATTCAATACTATCTCCTTCGCTACTGATGCACCAGAAAGGAATGTTTTTGGCATCTGTAAACTCTTTCATACGCCAGGCTGACTCGAATCCGCTTGCCACAAAGTGCATGGGAACGAGCAGTCCTACCTGAAACGTGTCGATAAACTGACGGGCGCCACGGGTATATCCGTTACCGATACGGCCGTCTACCGGAAACATTGCCACGCTGAAAGTGTCCGTTATTTTTCGGATGTCTTTCAGTTCTCCCAAAAAGCGTTTTTCTTCTTTCTCGGGATTGACATCGATACCGAATTCGGCGCTGTAGACCAGCCCGCCCCGATAATCATCGGTCAGGAAACGGGCGTACCAGTTATTCAGGTCGCCTGCATGGAAGATACGCCTGCCATCAGTTTCCACTATCCACGACACACCGCTGTCGTTGCTTCCAGTTGCCGCCACACGAATCAGTCCGTCGCTCCATGTACCTCCTTTGGCAAGCCAGACATCGGCTTCTTCTTTCTGTGCCCGGCGATGTTTCAGGATATCTTTCGAGAGGATATAGATGATGTCGGACCTCGTTTGCCGCCACGAAAAGATTTCTCGGTTGAAATGGTCTTCGTGAAAATGACTGGAGAACACGTACACCGGCTTCTCAGTTTTTAGTAGCTGAGGTACAATGCCCTCCGGGTCCATCCAGTAGTCGAATATCAGGATGCACCGATCTGTTTCGATGGCAAAGCCACTGTGAAAAATATATGTAAGTCTCATTTTTTTACTATTGTATATCGAAATAATGCAAGGTTTATATCATCCTTGACTGAATGAGTGCGAATATAGTAATTTTCTCTCGATTCCGCCTCTGTGAAACAAAAGCAAACAGTCTTAAAAAAACGCTTAAAAGAGCAAGGGGAAAGCTAAAACCTGTTACAACAAACCAATATTATTTTTAACTTTAAGGCAGTTTATACAAACAGACATAGGCAAGAACAAATAGGACACAAAAAATGAAAAAAGGAATATTATTACTTGCTTTCCTGCTGGCTATATGCTGCGGAAGCGGACTATATGCCCAAAATGTATCGTGTAAAAGTTATTTTGAGGTAGTAGAGACAAACGATGAAAATCACCGGCTGGACGAAGTTGCAATTTATCCGCCCGTATTCGGAACGTTGCCTGAGGGAAAAAGACTGAAAATAAAAGTCTGCAACAACGACGAAAAGAAACTCAAAAAAGCATTTTTTTATGTATATTACAAAAACAAGAGGGTAAGCAAGCTCCTCCTTCCTGACTTGAAAAAGGGTGAAACGTACGAATTTTGTGTAAATATTCACTCGAAAATGACCAGGAAAGACAGACAGGAATTACTCTTTAAAATAAGAAGAGGAAAAACGTATATAAGTTACCGGATAGCTCAGCCTCACAACAAGAAAGGATATTGATAAAAATATTTGCATACACTTTCTGTCAGACAGCTATAATTTATATCATCCATATCAATTTACTTTTTGTCAAAATGACATTTCTGCCTTTTGAGAATCTCTTTTTCGGTTACTCCCTGGGGTGCTGGAATTTATTTCTGATTCTCATAAGGCAGATTTTTTTCAGAAAGCAAGCAAAGCAGCTAAACTGACAGATGTATTTTTCCGATAGTGCCTCAGCAGATTGCTTTTAAAGAAAATGGACCTATAAAAACTGACTTTCTGCTAAAAGAAAAACAGTGATTGAATGTCTTTAAGAGATAAAAAAGGTCTTTCCGGAGTATCCATACAGGATACTTTTCGCCGCAATATGGGAATAGAGGAAAAACATCAGGAAGTTTTTATTTTTTTCCGGCATCTTTTCATTAATCTTTCAGCATGTTTTCGCTGTTTTTTCACCGTCTTTCTTTGCCTCATTTACTGCCATAAAGCATCTTTCAAGAGTGAAAAACGAATAAAAATCTCCTTATATTACTGACGGAAGGGGAATTTTCTCCGGATATCCTGTTGAATAAATAGAAGGAATACTTACAAAAAGAAAGTAAAATATCGGAATCACAAAACAGCACTCTCTACGAAAGCCACAAAATCACCAGCCATATCAATAGAGAAACCACAGATACAATGGTAATAAATATTAACTTTCCCCGGAAATAACTCTTTTGTTCCCACGCAGTCCGTACTTCTGTTTCGGCCTGAATCTGTTCTAGTTTTTCGGGTGAAATGTCGGACGAACGACGCTTGCCGGTAAGTCCCAGCAAACGACCATGAGTTTCGCTCATACGTTTTTTTCCGATTTTTCGCAGTTCGCGGTTTTCCTTATCGCGCTGCATCATATCGTTTATACATCCTAAAGTTCCCATAGCAGCATACATTTAACCAACTGCCTGAAGATAAGGATTTTTCTCTTCATTCACAAGAAAAGAACGATAAAAGTGTATATCTGTTTTCAGTGTATCTTTTTCAGAATGTTCTTTCTGGCAACTCTTAAGGCGGGAGTTAACGGGGAAGTATCGTCCAGCATTTCGAGTGCGGAATTGAATTCAGCCAGAAGCTCGGGATATAATCTGCATAGAAGATAGGAAAGCTTCATGCTTAGCGCCCGGACTCCTACAGAGCTTCCGGAAGATATCATCTGGTTCATGCAGAAATCGAGAAAGTCGGTACGGAGATTGTCTTCACATAATGGCTGGGCTGCAAGCAGCGTCAGCAGTAACCGGCGTTTTGTTTCGCTGGATGTACTCATGGCTTCTTGCATCAGTTCGTCGCATTTGGGGTATAACCAGCCTTGATGGGCTGCATCGAGATGAGTGAACAGCCAGGCTGCATTATCAGCAACTCTTTTCTCGCTGTCGAAGAGCAGAGTGTAAAGCTGTTCGAGTAAGGAATGATCTTCGCAGCACTGGATAACATGACACAACTCATGAATGTCGTTTTCGTGGATTCGCCCAAGAAGTCTGTTGCGAAGATTATGGGAGTTGTCAGTCTCTGCCATATTTACATGCATTTTTTAATTGCTTTCCGGCAACGGTTCAGCACTTTCTCTCCTGCCGGATGCTGTCTGGTTCCACCAAGTTCAATAGCCGATACGACTTTGAAACCGCTCCATTTTAAAATCTCACGCATAGCTTTTATTGCGCCACGGCTTTGCCCAAACAGGATATTGAAAGGGAAAGGTGTAGTGCTTGTACTTATTAATATGGCTTTTTTGCCTTTATGAAGCGGCAGAGGCAGCCCACGGGTATCTTCTCCTATCATGCCGTATACGATACGATCGAAGATGATTTTCAACTGCCCGGGCATATTTCCCCAATAGCAGGGTGCTCCTACAACCAGCACATCGCAACTTTTTATGGCAGCAAGTACACACTGTGCATCGTCTTCGGGCAATACACAATGGTGGGTTTCACGGCAGGTCATACAGCCGGTACAAGGTTTTACCTGCAATCGGGAAGCTAAGACGGTAGTGACTTCTGCTCCTCTTTGTTCTGCTTCCTCGCGAATGGCATCCAGCATGGCAGAGATATTCCCGTGAATGCGCGGGCTTCCGTTGATAATCAAAATGTTCATAAGAAGTGGAGATGTATTTATAATTGCAGATTGCTGTGTATTATGCTTTCATGGCACGCAATGCCTTGCATAACTGATCGGGGCAGGAAGTAGATTTGTTGCCGCAATGGATTCCTTCCAACCGGCTGATTACATCGTCTACTTTCATTCCTTTGACAAGAGAACTGATTCCTTTCAGATTTCCGTTGCAGCCTCCTGTGAAATGTACGTCTGTGATGATGTCATTTTCTACCTCTATCTCGATATTACTGCTGCATGTACCTTGTGTTCTGTAATTTATTTTCATGATGTTGAAGTTTTTGCTGCTATAAAAAAACATTCCGGACAAAGCCGGGCATTCTTATAATAGCTGTTTTCACTGCCTGCTCTGCCGCTTTATCCGGAATGAAATGATGGGTAATATTATTCTTCTACCTCTTCAGGTTTCATGTTTGTATATACAGTCTGAACGTCATCAAACTCTTCCAGACGTTCTATCATCTTGTCGATGGTTTCACGCTGTTCAGGAGTTACATCCTTCAAGTCGTTAGGAATGTATGTAAAGTCACCACCTACATCTTCGAAACCACATTCTTCCAGATGCTTCTGAATTGCTGCGTAGCTCTTCGGATCACCATAGATAGTAATTGTACCTTCTTCCGGATCTTCATCGAATTCGTCTTCTACGTTGTAGTCAATCAGATCGAGAATCAGTTCTTCCATGTCTACACCATCTTTCTTCTTGAATGTGAAGACACATTTGTGATCGAACAAGAAAGCCAAAGAACCAGTTGTTCCCAAGTTTCCGCCGAACTTGTTGAATACAGAACGTACATCGGCAACGGTACGTGTTGTATTGTCTGTCAGTGTATCAACAAATACAGCAACTCCGTGAGGACCGTATCCTTCGTATGTCATTCCTTTGTATTCGCTCTGGTCTTTACCCATTGCGTTCTTGATTGCGCGTTCGATATTATCCTTCGGCATGTTTTCGCGCTTACAAGTTGCGATAACTGAACGTAATGCCGGGTTGTTTTCCGGTTCCGGACCGCCAGCTTTTACAGCAATAGCAATTTGTTTACCCAGTCTTGTAAATGTTTTGGCCATGTGACCCCATCTTTTCAGCTTAGTAGCTTTTCTATATTCAAACGCTCTTCCCATTGGATTTATGTTTTAATATGTTTTTTATAATTGTTGTTTTCTTAATTATCTCAGTTTGGCATCCAGCTTGTTCTGCAAGTTAGCAATCAGCTTCTGCATTACCTTGTCGATCTGCTTGTCGTTCAGTGTAGCATTTTCATCCTGAAGCATGAAGCTTACCGCATAACTCTTCTTGCCGGCTTCCAGATTCTTACCTTCGTAAACGTCGAACAGTTCTACGCTCTTCAGTAATTTCTTATCTGTTTCGTAAGCTATCTTTTCGATTTCGGCAAATTGTACCTTCTTGTCGATCAGCAAAGCAAGGTCACGTTTTACTGCCGGGAACTTAGAGATTTCTTTATAAGCTACTGTATTGTTCTTGATAGCTTTCATCAGTTCTTTCCAGTTCAGGTCAGCATAATAAACTTCGTTGTCGATATCGAAGGCTTTCTGTATTTTCTTATGCAGCACACCGAAAGTTGCCAGCAATTTACCTCCACGTGTATGTACTGATATAGCTACAGAATAAATATCGTCGGTCAGGTTTCCGAATACTAGTCCACCGAAGTTTACTCCCAGACGACGGAAGATATTTAATACGTATGCTTTCAACTCGTATACAGAAGTGTTTTCATCAGGATGTGCCCAAGAGTTGCTTACACGCTTACCGGTAATCCACAAGCCTAAATGCAGTTCTTCTGAATAAGCAGCAAGAACTTTTTCCGGATTCTTCTTTTCAGCATTGAAGTGATAGCAGTTACCGAATTCGAAGAACTTCAGGTCAGCATTCTTACGGTTAGCGTTGTGCTGGATACTTTCCAAACCACCGAACAACAGTGTAGCACGCATTACGTTAAGGTCGTTGCTCAATGGATTCATCAACTGCACCAGATTTTCAGGCTTGTAAGTTTCCAGACCTTCGTAGTAAGTAGCAGCAGTAAGAGAGTTGTTCATTATTTCATTGAATCCACAACCAACCAGCTGTTCTGAAACAAGATTCTGAAGTTTTACAGACTTGTCTACATCGCCTTTTACGCTTAAGCTTGACTTCACAGATGTAGGTATTTCTACATTGTTGTAGCCATAGATACGAAGAATGTCTTCTACTACATCGCACGGACGCTGAACATCTACACGATATGCCGGTACCAGCAAAGACAGTCCTTCGGGTGTTTCACCAGTGATCTTCATTTCGAGGCTGGTTACAATGCTCTTGATTGTTTCTGCCGGAATAACTTTTCCGATTAAAGCGTTAGTATATTCATAAGAAAGCTCTACCGGGAAGTCTGCTATAGGTGCAGGATAGTTGTCTTTTATTTCGGATGCAATCTCACCGCCGGCAAGTTCTTTTACCAGCAGGGCTGCTTCTTTCAGTGCGTAAATAGTACCATTAGGATCGATACCACGTTCGAAGCGGAAAGAAGAGTCTGTGCTCAACCCGTGACGGCGTGCAGTCTTACGCACCCATGTAGGATGGAAATATGCACTTTCGAGGAATACATCTTTTGTTGTTTCTGTAGTTCCAGAATCGAGTCCACCGAATACTCCGGCGATACACATCGGTTCTTCTGCATTACAGATCATCAGGTCACGGTCGGAAAGCTTACGTTCTACTTCATCCAAAGTAACGAACTTAGTTCCTTCGGGACAAGTTTTTACTACAATCTTACCACCTTTAATCTTGTCAGCATCGAAGCAGTGCATCGGCTGACCGTATGCATGAAGAATGTAATTGGTAATATCGACAATATTGTTGATAGGACGTACACCGATAAGACGCAGTTTGTTTTGCAGCCATTCGGGACTTTCCTTTACTGTTACGTTCTTGATAGCAACACCTGCATAACGGGGACAAGCTTCAGTGTTTTCTACCACAATATCAATGTTCATATCGTGATTGTCGACCTTGAATGCATCTACCGAAGGACGTTTCAATGTTGCCTGACGTCCGTTCTGAGTCAACCATGCATACAAATCGCGTGCAACGCCATAGTGAGAGCAGGCATCCGAACGGTTAGGAGTAATATCTACCTCCAGCACGTAATCGCTCTTGATATTATAATAGTCTTTGGCAAGAGTTCCCGGTACAACATCTTCAGGAAGTACAATGATACCTTCGTGGCTTGTACCGATACCGATTTCGTCTTCAGCGCAAATCATACCGTTCGACTCAACGCCGCGAAGCTTTGACTTCTTGATGGTAAAGCACTCATCACCGTCGTACAGTTTGGTTCCGAGTGTTGCAACTACTACCTTTTGTCCGGCAGCTACATTTGCAGCTCCACAAACAATCTGAACAGGATCGCCCTGTCCCAAATCAACGGTAGTGATATGCATGTGATCTGAATTTGGATGCGGTTCGCAAGTCAGCACTTCGCCGATAACAAGCCCTTCCAATCCTCCTTTTATCGATTGAACTTCTTCTACATCGCCTGTTTCCAGACCAATGGAAGTAAGTGCGGCTGCCACTTCATCGGGTGTCAAATCGAAGTTGACATATTCTTTCAGCCAATTATACGAGATATTCATATATGTATAGTTTTATGTATTTCTTAAATTGTCGTGCAAATGTAATATAAATATTTGGGATAGAATATGAGTGCAGGGAGTTTTTTACGTTCACTCAAAGACAGATATCCAAATAAATTACTTTATTTTCCGCCTTCTTATCATACGGATGTACGCATCAGAACGGCACATCCGGAACCGGAGCGCCAAACGGATTTTCGGGTTGCGGAGCCATCTCTACTGGAGGAGGAACAAACGATTGTCCGCCGCCGCTGTTTATTTTCGAACGGAGTACAGGAGCTGCACTTTCTTCACCCGGCATCGGCACGATCATTTCGTCATCCGGATTCTGGAAGCGGGCAAACTCGCCGCGGAAGCGTAACAGCACATCGCCTACCGCACCGTTACGATGCTTGGCAATAATGATTTCTGCCATACCGTGAAGGTCGTTTCCTTTTTCATCGGTATAAATCTTGTAATACTCCGGACGGTGAATGAAGCATACCATATCGGCATCCTGCTCGATGGCTCCCGATTCACGCAAGTCGCTCAACTGAGGGCGCTTTCCGTCGATACCTTCACGGCTTTCCACACCACGGTTCAACTGACTCAGGGCGATGATAGGGATATTCAACTCTTTGGCAAGTCCTTTCAACGAACGGGAGATGGTACTTACTTCTTCCTGACGGCTTCCGAATGACATACCGCTGGCATTCATCAACTGAAGGTAGTCGATAATGATAATCTTTACATCGTGTTCACGTACAAGTCGGCGTGCTTTGGTTCGCAACTCAAATACAGACAAGGAAGGTGTATCGTCAACATAAAGCGGAGCATCGTACAGTTCCTTTATCTTATAGTCGAGCTGTCCCCATTCGTAAGGAGCGAGCTGACCGCTCTTGATTTTCTCACCGGGGATCTCGCACACATTCACAATCAGACGGTTCACCAACTGTACGTTACTCATTTCCAAAGAGAACAATGCAACGGGAACTTTATTGTTTACGGCCATATTCTTCGCCATAGAGAGTACGAATGCTGTCTTACCCATCGCCGGACGGGCAGCAATAATAATAAGGTCGGAATTCTGCCAGCCGGAAGTCATCTTGTCGAGCTGATGGAAACCACTCGACAAACCACTCAAACCGTCGGTTCTTGCCGCTGCTTTCTGAAGCATCTCATACGCTTCCTGAATGACAGGATTAATCTGCGTATAGTCTTTCTTCATGTTCTGCTGCGAGATTTCGAAGAGTTTCCCTTCGGCTTCCTGCATCAGATCGTCTACATCCTGAGTCTCGTCGAACGCCTTTGTCTGGATGTTGCTGGTAAAAGAGATCAGCTCGCGTGCCAGAAACTTTTGGGCGATGATACGAGCATGATATTCGATATGGGCAGAAGAAGCTACCTTACCACTTAACTGAGTGATATAAAAAGGTCCTCCCACTTCGTCCAGGTCACCACGCGAACGAAGCTGTTCTGTCACCGTCAGGATATCAATCGGTTTCTGCTGTATTGCCAGATCGGTAATCGCGGCGTAAATCAACTGATTGCGGTGTTCGTAAAAAGACTCGGGACGGAGGATTTCACTGACTAGCGAATATGCATCCTTTTCAATCATCAATGCACCCAGCACAGCCTCCTCCAGTTCGGGAGCCTGTGGCTGCAAATGTCCGTATTCATCAACCGGCTTCGTTTTGGTAGCCTTCGGGATACGGGTAGTTCTTCTCGTTTCTGCCATTTCTCTCTTTTAGATTTTAATTGTGCAAAGATAGAAAAAATGATTCTTATTTCCATAATGGCGGGCATGCCAAACTTTATTGTACATGGCACAGGCTATAACGTTTTACCCTCACCTGATGTATATTTTCCGGAAATGGATGCAGATTTTAAAAACTTTACACTATCTTTGAAAAAACAAAATTTAACGATATGATTACTTTTCCTAATGCAAAAATAAATCTCGGACTAAACGTCGTAGAGAAGCGTCCGGACGGATACCATAATCTGGAAACTGTCTTTTATCCTATCAAGCTGCAAGATGCGCTGGAAGTGAATCGTCTGGAAGGTTCTGATCTTCCTTATAAGATTCATACAAGCGGAACTGTTATCGAAGGAAACCTTGAGGATAATCTGGTTATTAAAGCATACAATCTGCTGAAAGCAGAAAATTACCAGATGCTTCCGGTAGACATTCATCTGTTTAAGCACATTCCGACTGGTGCCGGATTGGGTGGCGGATCGGCTGATGCTGCTTTTATGATAAAACTGCTGAATGAAAAATTCAAGCTTGGAATAAGCGAAGAGAAAATGGAAGAATATGCTGCACGCCTGGGAGCAGACTGCGCATTCTTTATCAAGAACAAACCGGTCTTTGCGTCTGGCATCGGAAATATATTCGAACCTATAGAGCTTTCACTGAAAGGTTATTATCTCGTACTAGTAAAACCGAATATATTCGTTTCTACACGTGATGCTTTTGCATGTATCAAACCTCAACATCCGGAAGTTTCATTGAAAGAGATTATCAAACGTCCGATAGAAACATGGAAAGACTGTATGAAGAATGATTTTGAATACAGTGTATTCCAGAAATATCCGGAAATTGCAGCTATCAAAGATAAATTGTACGATCTGGGAGCAGTCTATGCTTCAATGAGCGGATCAGGATCGGCTGTTTATGGTATCTTCAAGGAAGCGATAGAGAACGTAGATGAAAAATTCGGCGAATGCTTCTGCCGTCAGCGTGAACTGGAATAATTTTTTGTATGACAGACTTCATAGACGATAAAATACATTATCTGAATATTGATTCCGACGGAATAGAGCTTCCGTCGGAATTTACTTTTCCGTTTCATTATACTCCTCACCCATTAACTGTCAAAGCTGCGCACGAGGTGCAGAATTATATAGCTTCACGAACAGACTGGACTGAAGAATTGTCAGCAGGAAAAATGTTCGGGGTGCTGATCGTGCAGACTCCTGATGAAAAAGTCGGCTATCTGGCTGCATTCTCCGGGAATCTTGCAGGCAGTAACTTACACCAGTTTTTTGTACCTCCCGTATATGATCTGTTACAGCCAGACGGTTTCTTCCGCATCGAAGAAGCAAACATTTCTGCAATCAACAAACAGATTAAGGAACTGGAAGGTAGCCAACAACTGAAGGACATGCGCTCAAGGCTGGCGGCATGTCAGGCTCAAGCTAGCCAGACATTGACTGACGCCAAACAGCAAATGAAAGAAGCTAAACTCGCGCGTGAACAACGGCGTGCTGAAGGTATCAGTGAAGAAGAGCAGAAAAACCTGATCCGTGAGAGTCAGTTTCAAAAGGCTGAATACAAACGACTGGAGAAAAAGCTGAAGGAAGAAACACAGCAGCAGGAGGAAGAGCTGAAACATATGGAGCAGCTGATCTGTCAATTGAAACAGGAACGCAAAGTACGTTCTGCCGCCCTGCAACAAAAGCTGTTCGAACAATTTCGTATGCTGAATGCCAAAGGAGAAGTAAAAGACTTATGTGAGCTATTTAAAGATACACCACAAGGAGCTCCTCCAGCCGGAACAGGTGAATGTGCGTTACCCAAGCTGTTGCAATATGCTTATCTGCACCAACTAAAGCCACTTGCTATGGGAGAATTCTGGTGGGGGAAATCGCCAAAAGAAGAGATAAGGCATGCAGGGCACTTCTACCCTTCTTGTAAGGGAAAGTGTGAACCCATTCTGAAACATATGCTTGTCGGCTTGCAAGTGGAAAAGAACCCATTGGCAGAAAACATACACCAGAACACAAAGCCTGAAATTGTTTATGAGGACGACTGGCTGGTTGTGGTTAACAAGCCTGCCGGTATGTTATCTGTACCCGGCAAAGAAGCACTGAACTCGGTATACCAGTTTCTGCACGAGAGCTATCCGGAAGCAACAGGTCCTATGCTTGTACATCGGCTGGATATGGCAACATCCGGCTTACTGCTTGCAGCAAAAGACAAAGATACGCATCAAAAGCTACAGGCTTTATTTTGCGGAAGAGAGATTAAAAAGCGTTACACAGCTGTACTGTCCGGCATAGTCAACACTGATGAAGGAACTATCAGCCTGCCGCTTTGTCTGAACTTTCACGACCGCCCGCGACAAATGGTAAGTTTCGAATATGGCAAACCAGCCATCACCCGCTACAAGGTGCTGGAACGGAAAAACGGGAAAACGCTGATAACGTTCTATCCGCTTACCGGACGTACCCATCAACTGCGCGTACATGCTGCTCATCCACAAGGACTAGCCTGTCCCATTGTGGGCGACGAACTGTATGGAAAACGTGCAGACCGACTATATCTTCATGCCGCCGAACTAAGCTTTATCCACCCTGTGAACGGAGAAGATATTACAATCTGCCGCGAGGCTGACTTTTCTCTTGAATAAACAGGAAATACTAAAATTTGTTATTCCCGATAAACCTTTCTGCTTTCTTTCTGTCATAACACCAGAAAGCGCGCTAAAAATGATTTTAGTATAAACCCAAATTACAACAACAATGAAAACAAAACGTTTATTCACAGCACTGATGATGGCTACCATGATGAGTTGCGGCATAATATTGGCACAACCCGGTCAGAAAGAAAAGAAACTTACACCGGAACAACGGATCGAAATGCAAGTAAAGAAAGCACAGAAACGTCTTCTTTTGGATGAAGAAACCGCTGCAAAATTTGCCCCGTTGTACAAAGAGTATCTGGAAGCTATGAAAGAATGCAAGCCGGCTCCAAAGCAACTACAGAAAGGAGAAAAGAAAGAATTGACTGATGCAGAAATAGACCAGATGATGCAAGACCGCTTTGCTGCTCGCAAAAAGCTTGTGGAAACTCAGGAAACCTATTACAAGAAGTTTAAAAAGATCCTGAATATCCGTCAGGTAGAAGTTTTATTCAAAGACAACGGTCCTAAACGTCCTCATCGTCCTTGTATAAACAAGCCCCAGTGCCCACAAGGCCCTAAAGCTAAGATGGGAGAAGCTCCGGCACCTTGCAAGCAATGTCCGGCTTCACAAAAGTAAGTATTTACTCATGCAAGATTGATAACTTTGAAAATAGAATCAGCCTCCAACGTCTAACTCACTGGAGGCTGATTTTTTATTGTCACCCGCTCCGTTTAAGGTCTTCTTCATCCTGTTTCGGAGCAACCATATTTATTTAATATTTCCCGTCAGGATTAATACGCATGATCGTCTTCTTTCATTTCGTCTACCGTAATCGGCTTGCTGTCTATAGCTCTCCATGCATAAACTATGTAAGCCAAAACAAACGGTACGAGAATAGAAACATATGCCATAGTGGTCAGCGTAAATTTACTGGAACAGCTGTTGGCAAGCGTCAGCGAACTCTGCAAATCGGCTGTTGAAGGATAATAAGCGGTATGGTTATATCCCACACAAAGTAACAATGCCAATACGGTAAGTACCGTACCTGCTCCTGCAAACCAGATGCCCTTCGTATATGTAGCACTGAGAATACTTTTCACCAGACCAAACAATACACCGATAACTCCCACCAAAAACAATATCAGCAGATAAGGCATAGCCAGCAAATTGTTGAAGTATTTATAAGGTTCCATAACAATGGTCTGTGTTTCTGCATCTACAGCAAACCCATCCTTCAGCAACGTACGGATAACAAAAGCCAGAAAAAACAACAGGAAAGGTACTGCATCTGAAATCAACTGGCGCCGGCAACGAAGAATCAGTCCTTCATGACGAATATTATTGATGAAATACATATTACCCAACAGACGTGCCAGGAAAAATACAGCCAGCCCTAAAATCAAATTCCAGGGATCACCAAAAGCGTCTAATCCATGCCAGCCGTTTGCCCAGCGACTGATGACAGGCATCATTTCATTGGCCATATTAGCTTTTCTGACAATGAAGTTTGAGCCATTGAAGAATGTAGCCACAGCCGCTCCCAGCAACACAGGTCCTACAATTCCATTTATCACCAGAAAATACTGATAAGTACGCTTACCCAGCAAATTACCTAACTTTGACTGAAACTCATAAGAGACAGCCTGTAGCACAAAACTGAACAGAATAATCATCCATAGCCAATATGCTCCCCCGAAGCTTGTACTGTAAAACAAAGGGAAAGAGGCAAAAAAGGCTCCTCCAAAAGTTACCAGTGTAGTAAAGGTAAACTCCCATTTACGACCGGTAGAATTTACCATCAAAGTCCGCTCTTCTTCCGTTTGTCCTAAACGAAACAGTAAAGAGTTTCCTCCCTGAACAAACAGCAGAAATACCAACAAAGCTCCCAGCAAAGAAACCAGAAACCACCAATAGTTCTGTAAAAAAATATATGTTGAATCCATAAATTCTATTATTTAAGTAATAGTTGACTTATCGTTTATTTACACCTCTTCCGGACCTTTCTTGATAGCTTTCAGCATAATACCTATTTCAGCAATCAACAGCACTGTAAACATAATCAGGAAGATGAAGAAAGTTGTCTGTACCGAACCGGTTTCCAGTCTGGAAATTGCAGCATTCACAGGAAGCAGGTCTTGTATAGCCCAAGGCTGGCGTCCTACTTCGGCAACAATCCATCCGGCCTGACTGGCGATATAAGCCAACGGAATACTCCAAAGTGCAATCCAATGCAGCCAGCTGGCTTTCGACAACTGATGTTTCCATGCCAGAACCAATATCAAAATAAAAAATGCGATGAAATACATACCCAGTCCAACCATTACACGGAATGACCAGAACGACAACCATACATTCGGAACAATCGAATTAGGATCTTTTATATATCCATATCCGAAATAAGGCATGTTTTCATCCAGCACCTGACGGGCACGCTGCATACCTTCCTCATTTTTTTCTTCCTTTGCCTGACGGAAATCGGCAAGGGCACTGATAGCCAATTTTCCTCTTTCCATTTTTTCCATAACAGAAAGTGCCTGAGAACCGTCTGGAAGCGTATATCCTCCCAACAAAATATTATTGATTCCCGGAACATATCCAGCTACATCATGCGTTGCCAGGTATGACAACATTTCTGGAATCTTAAGACTGCCTACCACAGTAAGCGGTTCATGAGTACCTCCATCGTAAAGAGCTTCCATAGCAGCCAGTTTCATTGGCTGATACTTGGCTACCTGATAAGCAGATTTATCACCGGAAAAAGCAGTAACCAACGCTGCAAACAATCCCACTCCTGCCGCAATCTTAATACTGGCCACAGCAAACTCCTTTTCACGTTTACGCAACAGATACCACGCACTGACACCGATAACAAACACAGCTCCCAATATCCAGCTGCTGAGCACTGTATGCAAAAACTTCATAACAGCTACTGGTGAAAAGGCTACCGAAGCAAAATCCACCATCTCGTTGCGTACTGTTTCAGGATTAAATGCCATACCTACCGGATACTGCATCCATGAGTTGGCAACCAAAATCCACCAGGCAGAGAAAGTTGCTCCCAATCCGGTCAGCCAAGTAGACGCCAGATGAAACTTTTTGCTCACTTTATTCCACCCAAAAAACATTACGGCTATAAAAGTAGCCTCCATGAAAAACGCCACGATTCCCTCAATGGCCAGAGGAGCTCCGAATATATCTCCTACAAACCACGAATAGTTGCTCCAGTTGGTTCCGAACTGAAATTCCAGAATCAGTCCGGTAGCAACCCCCACCGCAAAATTAATTCCAAACAACTTCATCCAGAACTTGGCTGTCCGCTTCCAGAATTCATTGCCGGAAACATAATAAAGTGTTTCCATTAACCCCATAATAACAGCCAATCCCAACGTTAGCGGCACAAATAGCCAATGATACATGGCAGTTAAGGCAAACTGGGCTCTTGACCAATCCACCATCGATGTGTCAATACTTTCTAACATAAATTTCTAGTTTTATTTAATAATTGAATTACTTGAACGATTTATAAGCTCTGAACCTACATACTGCTGTTTTTCCTCATCCGTTTTATCCTTCAGAAAAGAAGGAAAGAAAAATAGCTTCAGAATAAAAAACATAATAAAGAGCTTGACCAAAATCAGCATCCAGAGTGTACGGCCGAGCGTCATTTCCCGAAATCCATCCCGATAAAACTCCCAAATTCGAATGATACAGTTTTTAATCATAGTTTATTTTTATAATGATTACAAAGTAAAGTCTTTTATCGGTAAAAAACAAGCCTTTGTCTTGATAAAATCAGGGTTAATCTAGTTCATTTGAGCCGATATATAGTATAATGTATTTTTGCATTAGAAAATTAAATAAACAGAATATGAAACAACAAGCACTATGTTTAATTGCAATCCTTTCGGCAGCCTCTCCTCTTTATGCCCAGGAAGAGAAAGAATGGACTCTGGAAGATTGTATCAATTATGCACTTGAGAAAAACATTCAGTTGCAGCAGAATAAGATCTCGTTGCAAGAGAGTGAAATAGATGTAAAAAGTGCAAAGGCTAATCTTTTCCCAAGTTTATCATTCAGCACCGGGCACAACATGATCAACCGCCCTTATCAGGAACAGAGTGCTACGGTAAGCGGCACGGAAATTATTACCAGTGATAATAAGACGACCTACAACGGGAACTACAGTCTTAATGCTCAATGGACGCTGTGGAATGGCGGCAAGCGACTGAACACCATCAAACAGGAAAAAACAAACCGGGATATTGCTGGGCTTGCCGTTACAGAAACCGAGAATACGCTACAAGAAGAAATAGCCAAATTGTTTATTCAGATTCTATATGCAGATGAATCTATCAACATAAACAAAAATACGCTAGAAGTGAGTACTGCTACATTCAACCGGGCTCAAGAATTATTCAAAGAAGGAAGTATTTCTAAAGCAGACCTTGCACAACTTGAAGCACAGGTAAGCAATGACAAATATCAGCTGGTTACTGCCGAAAGCTCCTTGCGCAACTATAAATTACAACTGAAACAGTTATTGGAACTGGATGGTACAGCAGAAATGAAGCTGGCACTCCCCACACTGAATAATGAGCACGTAATGGAAGTATTGCCAAGCCAGACAGACATCTATCAGACTGCACTGGCTACCCGTCCGGAAATCCAAAGCAGCCAACTGAGCATTGAAAACGCTAAATTAGGTATTTCGGTTGCTAAAGCTGGATACTATCCAACTATCAGTTTATCTGCTTCCAGCTCAAGTACGACAAACAGCGCCAGTACTAATAACTGGGCACAGCAGATGAAGTACGGCTGGAACAATATGATAGGAATCAGCTTAAGCATCCCCATATTCGATAACCGACAGAACAAGAGCAACGTACAGAAAGCAAGATTACAATACAACAACAGCCAGTATGAGCTGCAAAGCAAACAAAAAGAATTATACAGCACAATAGAAACATTATGGCTGGATGCACTGAATGCCCAAGAACAATACGCTGCTGCCGAGAGTAAAGTGGAAAGCAGTCAGACAAGCTTCGATATGGTTAGCGAGCAATTCAATCTGGGAATGAAAAATACAGTAGAGCTCCTTACAGAAAAAAATAACTTACTCAGTGCACAGCAACAACGGGTACAAGCCAAGTATATGGCTATATTAAACAGAACACTGCTCAATTTCTATGCAGGGAATAAAATAGAACTATAAAAAATTTGAATATGAAGAATAAAAAAACAATCATCATTACAGCAGCTGCCATCATCATTATAGCTGGAGGATGCTGGATATTCGGTGGAACAAAAGCGAAAAACAAGATCGACTTTGTCACAGAACAAGTACAGAAAGGCAACGTTAGCAATTCTATCACAGCTACCGGAACGATAGAGCCTGTAACAGAAGTAGAAGTAGGTACTCAGGTTTCAGGTATCATCGACAAAATATATATCGACTATAATTCAGTAGTAAAGCAAGGCGAAGTCATTGCCGAAATGGATAAAGTGACACTTCTGAGTGATCTCCAGTCGGCACAGGCTACATACAACGGAGCGAAGGCTGAATACGAATATCAGAAAAAGCAATACGAACGCAATGAACAACTCCATAAAAAACAGCTTATCAGCGATACAGATTACGAAGAGTCATTATACAACTACCAACGCTCACGCAGTTCATACGAACAGAGCAAGGCAGAACTGGCCAAAGCAGAACGTAATCTTTCATATGCAACAATCACATCGCCGATCGATGGTATCGTAACCAGCAAGGATGTTGAAGAAGGACAGACTGTTGCATCTGGTTTCGAAACTCCGACATTATTTACCATCGCTGCCGACCTGACCAAAATGGAAGTCGTAGCCGATGTAGATGAAGCCGATATAGCAGGTGTGGTAGAAGGAGCACGTGTCACATTTACTGTAGACGCATATCCGGAAGATGTCTTTGAAGGGAAAGTACGACAGGTTCGCCTGGGAAGTACAAACAGCAGTTCAAGCAGCAGTTCAACAAGTACATCTGAAACGGTTGTAACTTATGAAGTTGTCATTACCGCAGACAATCCAGACCTGAAGCTTAAACCACGTTTGACTGCAAACGTAACTATCTATACTCAGATCCGCGAAAATGTACTTACTGTTCCTGCCAAGGCACTACGTTTTTCTCCGAACAAAGAACTTGCCGGCAGCCGTAGTATCAAAGATTGCCAGGGAGAGCATAAAGTCTGGACACTGGAAAACGAAACATTCGTTGCACATCCTGTAAAAGTAGGCTTAAGCGATGGATCGCATACTGAAATACTGGAAGGTGTAAGCGAAGGAACAAACATTGTAACCGAAGCTGTAATAAAAGGCAGCATGCCGGATATGAGTGCTATGGAAGCACAAGGAGAACGCAGTCCTTTCATGCCAGGCCCTCCGGGAAAAGATAAAAGTAAAAGCAAAGGAAACAAATAAAACTCCAACAATTATACAATGGGTAAAGTTGTCATAGAATTACAAAATATAAAACGAAACTTTCAGGTAGGAGATGAAACTGTACACGCACTGCGAGGTGTTTCATTCTCTATCACAGAAGGAGAGTTCGTTACCATCATGGGAACATCCGGTTCAGGAAAATCTACATTACTGAATACACTGGGATGTCTGGACACTCCTACTAGCGGAGAGTATCTGCTGGATGGAGTTTCCGTAAGAACCATGAGCAAGCCTCAACGAGCTATCTTACGTAACCGTAAGATTGGATTCGTATTCCAGAACTACAACCTGCTGCCTAAAACAACGGCAGTAGAAAACGTAGAACTCCCGCTGATGTATAATTCGGCCATCAGTGCTGCCGAACGACGCCGCAGAGCTATAGAAGCGCTGATTGCAGTAGGATTAGGCGACAGACTGGAACATAAGTCGAACCAAATGTCCGGTGGACAGATGCAGCGTGTAGCAATTGCCCGTGCGCTGGTAAACGATCCGGCTGTTATTCTGGCCGATGAAGCAACCGGTAACCTCGACACACGTACATCTTTCGAAATTCTGGTACTTTTCCAGAAGCTACATGCCGAAGGACGCACCATCATTTTCGTTACTCACAATCCGGAACTCTCACAATACAGCAGCCGGAACATCCGTCTGCGTGACGGGCATGTAATCGAAGATACGGTAAACAATCATATTTTATCGGCAGCAGAAGCTCTTGCAGCCTTGCCGAAAAATGATGAAGACTAACTAAGTCTTTATCGTACGATAACTTATAAATTAAGAACAACATGAACGGAACAAACCTTTTTAAAATAGCCCTCCGTGCGTTGGCCAACAACAAGCTCCGCGCCTTCCTTACCATGCTTGGTATAATCATCGGCGTAGCTTCCGTAATTGCCATGCTAGCTATCGGACAGGGATCGAAACGAAGCATACAACAGCAGATTTCGGAAATGGGTTCGAACATGATTATGATTCATCCGGGAGCAGAAATGCGAGGAGGAGTTCGCCAAGACCCGTCTTCCATGCAGACATTGAAGCTGGAAAACTACGAAACATTGTGCAATGAATGTATGTTTCTCTCAGGCATCAGTCCTAATGTATCTTCATCTGGACAGCTTATAGCCGGCTCGAACAACTACCCTTCTTCAGTAAGCGGAGTTAGTATAGATTACCTGAAAATCCGCCAGCTTACTGTAGAACAGGGAGAAATGTTTACAGAGAATGATATCCAGACAGCAGCTAAAGTCTGCGTAATAGGTAAAACAATTGTAGACAATCTTTTCCCCGACGGAACCGATCCGATAGGTAAGATTATACGATGCAACAAAATACCTTTTCGGGTGGTAGGAGTCCTGAAGTCGAAAGGATACAACTCAATGGGTATGGACCAGGATGATGTAGTACTGGCTCCTTACACCACGGTAATGAAGCGTCTATTGGCACAAACTTATCTGAGTGGTATCTTCGCCTCGGCGCTGACCGAAGATATGACTCAAGAGGCTGTAGATGAAATTACAACTATCCTGCGCCGTGAACACAAACTGAAAGCAAGCGACGATGATGACTTTACCATCCGTACCCAGCAAGAATTGAGTTCAATGCTGAATACAACAACCGACCTGATGACAACTTTGCTTGCCTGCATTGCCGGAATTTCACTGGTTGTAGGAGGTATCGGAATCATGAACATCATGTATGTATCCGTAACAGAACGTACAAGAGAAATAGGTCTGCGAATGTCAGTTGGTGCGCGCGGCATCGACATCTTGTCACAATTCCTGATAGAGGCCATACTGATAAGTATTACCGGAGGACTGATTGGAGTAATCTTAGGATGCGGAGCCAGCTTTGTCATCAAAACAGTGGCACACTGGCCGGTATTTATACAGCCCTGGAGTGTATTGCTGTCATTCGCGGTATGTACCGTTACAGGAATCTTCTTCGGATGGTATCCTGCCAAAAAAGCAGCCGACCTTGATCCGATTGAAGCATTACGATATGAATAACGATAAATGAGCTTGTGAAAGTTCATCTTTATAACTTTGTTCTTCATAACTTTGGTTTCCTTGTCCGGCTGTCTATGGCAATAAAAGTATTGCTACGCAGCCGGACTTTTTAAATTTTTTAGTTACTTTTGTTTGTACAGACTACATCACCTATGAAACAGCTCACTGATAACACACACCGTTCACTCGAAATCCTGATACACACCATTTGCTGGGGACTCTTTTTCGCTTTCCCGTTGTTCTTTACGCAAAACAATGACGGAACGATAAACTGGAAAGATTTCATGTTTCACTGTATAGTGCCAACCACACTATGCATTATCTTTTATCTGAATTATTTCGTTTTTATACCTCATATTTTATTTCATGAGCAAACCAAACGGTTTATTTTCATAAATGCGATAGTTATTATTATTCTGACCTTTGGCTTACGCTACTGGAACAATATGCACTGCCCTCCTCCACCGTCTCATCGCCCCATGCCGCCATCATATATCTTTTATTTGCGCGATATGGCAAGCCTTATATTCTCGGCAGGGCTGAGCGTTGCCATCTGTATGAGTAAGCGCTGGAGCCAAACCGAAGCGGAACGCCGGGAAGCAGTAAAAAGCCGTACCGAAGCAGAACTGAAAAACTTACGTAATCAGCTTAATCCTCATTTTCTGCTGAATACGTTAAATAATATTTACGCACTGATAACGTTTGATACAGATAAAGCACAACAAGCTGTACAAGAGCTGAGCAAGCTATTGCGCTATGTACTTTACGACAACCAGCAGATGTTTGTGCCACTGAGTAAGGAAATCGATTTTATACGCAATTACATCGAACTCATGCGCATCCGTATTTCTGCCCAGGTAGATATACAGACCAACTTCAATATCAAGCCCAAAAGTCAGACCCCCATTGCTCCCTTGATTTTTATCTCACTGATAGAAAATGCATTCAAGCATGGGATTTCTCCCGTGGAACCCAGTTATATAAACATCTCCATTTCGGAAGATAATGAAAAGATAGAATGTACCATACGCAACAGTAATTATCCTAAGACAAGAGCCGATAAAAGTGGTTCGGGTATCGGACTGGAACAAGTACGAAAGCGTCTGGAACTGGTTTACCCCGGAATATATAAATGGGACAATCACTTGTCTGACGACGGAAAAGAGTATTTTTCCAATATCATCATATACCTTAAACATTAACTCTCAAAAACTATAAATATGAACTTAAGATGTGCCATTGTAGACGATGAGCCCCTAGCACTCGGGCTTCTGGAAAGTTACATAAAAAAGACACCTTTTCTGGAACTCTCCGGCAGTTATTCCAGTGCCATACAAGCCATGAAGTATTTACCCGATCATCCGGTAGATGTACTTTTTCTGGATATCCAGATGCCTGAACTCAACGGACTGGAGTTTTCACGCATGGTATCTGAAGACACACGAATTATTTTCACTACAGCTTTCGACCAATATGCACTCGACGGCTATCGGGTAAATGCCCTCGATTACCTGCTGAAACCCATCAGCTATTCCGATTTTATGGAAGCTATCAATAAAGCTGTAAAATGGTTTGAACTACAGCAAAAAGCAGATAAACAAAGCACGGAAGGAGATTCAGACGAGAACAAAAAAGACTATATATACGTAAAAAGTGATTACAAACTAATACAAATAGAGCTTAACAAAATATTATACATAGAAGGTCTGAAAGACTATATCAAAATTCATCTTGAGAATGAAGACAGACCTATCCTGTCATTGGTCAGCATGCGTGTCATGGAAGAAAAGCTTCCGGCCAACCAGTTTATCCGTGTACACCGGTCTTTTATCGTACAGAAACAGAAAATAAAAGTTATCGACAAAGGACGAATCGTATTCGGAAAAGATTATATTCCGATCTCTGACAGTTACAAACAGGAACTTCAAAATTATGTTAATGAACATATTGTTTAGTCAGAGTGCTATTATTTAACTTTTTTTTACTGCACATTTTGAAGTTTTTTGCGCAAAGGCTTGTCACTTCTAAATATAACCTCTATATTTGTAGAGTACATAATAAGAACAGAAGTTGTGAAACTTCTTATTTGAATAGTTTAGTTAAGTCTAGTTTAGTTTTTGTGTTGTGATACTCCTGCTGAAAGTGTTCATCAGGAGTATCTTTTTTTATAATATTTCTCTTCTATCAATAAATTCGCAGGATAAAGCATAAATTGATTATATTTTCGTATTTTTGAATTCTGTATCGCTCCGGCGGTATCAAGAAATAACTTTTAAAAGCGTTATAACCTCCGGTAAATAAAGAGATTGCAGTTCCACGCTTTTTGTATTACTTAAATGTCTTTTCGGGACTGAAGGACTGTACTTAATATTATGGAAAATCAAGAAAAGATGTCGGGCAATCCCGTACACCAAACAATTATCATTCGGGAAGAATCCAGAAAATCGAACGGTCTGGGAACTGCCGGATTTGTACTGGCTCTGCTGGCGCTTTTAGGATGCTGGGTACCTGTACTCAACTGGATATTGTGGTTGCTGGGATTCATTTTTTCGTTTATCGGCATATTCAAATCTCCCCGCGGACTAGCCATTGCCGGATTGTGCATCAGCTTGGTAGACTTAATTCCGTTAATCCTCCTTTTAGGATTTGCAGCCGCCTTACTAATCTGATAATAAACAAATTACTCCAAATAAACGATTTATTTTAAGCTTCTGATAAACCGATTTATCCCTATTTATATAATACCTAATAAAAGAAGGTAATCTTTCAATAAAAATTTGTACAATTTTTTTCAAAATATCACCTTCTTTTCAGGAAAATATCAGCATATTTTTTATTAGCATTGCTTAACATTATATCAAACCAATATAAACACGTATGAAACAATCTGTATATATCCTTGTCTGTATGGCTTTTGCCTGCATGTTCAACTCATGTGGCGGAAACAAATTTATCTCCTCGTCAGGATTACACTCTGCTCATTTCCAACAAAAGGTAGACGGAGAAAAAACCTGCCTGTATAGGATCTACAACAAAAATGGTGTTGAAGCATGTATTACCAACTATGGTGCACGGGTAGTATCCCTCATGGTTCCCGACCGTAACGGAAAAATGGAAGATGTAGTATGCGGCTTTTCTGATATAAACAGCTACATCAACCAGTCACAAAACTATGGTGCTACCGTGGGACGATACATCGGACGTATCCTGCATGCTAGATATACAATGAATGGTAAGGAATACCGCTTGCAAGCCAATCACGCTGACGGACATACCGCTCATGGAGGCAATCCGAATTTCGGTGCACGAATGTGGAAAGCCAGACAAACCTCTCCCTCGTCTGTTACACTGACTTATCTCTCTCCCGATGGAGAAAACGGATTTCCAGGGAATCTGCATATAGAGCTGACTTATACAGTCACTGAAGATAATGCGTTAGATATATCCTACAAGGCTACCACGGATAAACCTACCGTTCTTAACTTGTGTAACCATTCATTCTTTAATATATCGGGAAACCTGAACAGCAGCGTAGAAAATCAAACCATGTGGGTAGATGCCGACTATTTCACTCCTTACGACAGCAAGAAATGCGTAACAGGAGAATTCTGGCCCGTAGAAAGTACACCACTGAATTTCAAACAACCTCATGCAATAGGTGAACATATAAACGACGACTATGGACAGTTGCATGTAGTGAACGGTTACGATCATGCCTGGGCACTTAACCATCCGGGAGATGATACTCGCCCGGCAGCATGGATATATGATGAAAAAAGTGGACGTAAAATGGAAATTTATACTACCGAACCAGCAGTCCACATATATACAGGAAACGGACTGAAAGGCAAGGTTGAAGGTAAGAACGGCATCTATTATCCGTTCCGAGGAGCCGTATGTTTCGAAACATGTCATTTTCAGGACAGCCCGAACAACCCGCAGTTTCCTTCTACAGCATTGGCTCCGGGAGAAATATTCCAAAGCCATACCATGTACAAGTTCGTTATAGAAAAATAACAGGTCTTTGGGTGATATTCAGCAAATTGGAACAGTTTTTCTGTATAAACAGTTATCGCAATGTGATATTTTATGGCAACATTTGCATAACAAACAGAAAAACAAAAATATATGTTCAAAAAAAAGCAATATATCCATGTCTTGCATAGCCTGTTGGGCTGCTTTTTACTTGGAAGTACAATCATAGTCCAGACAGGATGCGATATGATAGAATATCACCCCTACGATTTAAACATAGAGGGAGAAACTAATATTAATGAAAGGAATATCCAGTCGATAGAAGCTAGTACAGCCGGAAAGCAAAGTATCTCGTTTGCACTTATCAGCGATACCCAGCGCTGGTATGACGAAACGGAAGATGCAGTAAATGCAATCAACGGACGAAATGATATCGATTTCGTAATACACTGTGGCGACTTATCCGATTTCGGTATGAAGATGGAATTCGAAGAACAACGTGACCGTTTGAACCGACTGAACGTTCCTTACGTATGCTTACTGGGTAATCACGACTGTCTTGCTACCGGAAAAGAAGTGTTCAATACGATCTTCGGCAATGAAAATTTTTCGTTTACCGCTGGAGATACTCATTTTATATGCCTGAATACGAATGCGTTGGAGTTTGATTATTCGGAAGCTGTTCCTAACCTTTTGTTTCTAGAAGATGAACTGAAACACGTTCCGTCTCAAACAAAAAAGACAGTAGTAGCAATGCATGCACCTCCTTACTCTGAACAGTTCAATAACAATATAGCAAAAGTATTCCAGTATTACATTACTCAGTTCCCGTCCTTGCAATTCTGCGTGTACGGACATGTACACAGCTTTAATGAAAATGAGTTTTTCGATGACGGCATTATGTACTATTCTGCTCCTTCCATAAACAAGCGGAGCTATATTTATTTTTCTATCACCCCAAATGGTTACGATTATGAACTGGTCAATTTTTAAATATTTACTGACTCTCCTGCTGGCCATCCCGGTCAATCTGCTTGCTATAACAGATGAGCCTCAAGAGGTTTCCGATACTAAAAGATGGGACAAACGTATACACTTAAGATATGAAGGATGGGAACGAATGAAACCTACTCACGTAAAAATGCAATATGCCGGTGGTATGGGAGTACTGTCTACCGGTGTAGGCTGGGATTATGGTAAACGCAGGCAATGGGAAACAGATGTTCTGCTCGGATATCTGCCTGCTAAATATGCCAGCGATTTCCTTCTTACACTGACAGTAAAGCAAAACTACATACCGTGGAGCATGAGTTTCGACAAGCATTGGGCACTGGAGCCTTTTTACTGCGGAATGTATCTTACCACCATTGCCGGAGAAGAGTTTTGGGAGAAGGAACCCGGACGCTATCCTAACCGATATTATAATTTCAGTACGAAAATTCGCCCGTATATCTTTATCGGGCAACGTATGAACTTCAATCTGAAAAACAGTATAGTACAACATATCTCTCTATTTTACGAGGTCAGTACCTGCGAGCTGTATATCATCAGCAAAGCGACCAACCGAAGTCTGACCATGAGAGATGTACTTCGCTTTTCTTTCGGTGCAAAAGTGCAACTGTTTAAGAACAAATAAAGGATTTTAGCTTCCCGATAATTAACAAGGCTTAAAATAAGAAAAATCGTTTCCGCCCGGTGCAGTATTTGCCTGTATCACTCATTTTAAAGATGACTAACAAAAATAATTATGATGATACAGCAAATCGAACATAAATATAGCGAGGAACATATTATGGAAAGTACCACAGTAAACAAGAAAAATACAGCAAGAACCATATGTGCCATTATCGGAGGAATCATTGTACTGAATCTCCTGTGGTGGATTGCTATACTATGTATACGCTAAACATATAATGCAGAAACACTCAAAATAATCTCTTTATAAACTTTCTTCCTATATGATAAAAAAGCTTGCTCTATGTGAATAGGGCAAGCTTTTATTCAGGTCAAAAAGAGAACTGTCAAACCAGAATTACCGTAACACTGCGGGCTCCGTGTGCCCCCATAACAAGCGCCTGTTCGATATCGGCTGTCTTCGAAGGACCAGAAATGAATACGCCATAGCCATATTCGCCTGTATCGATTCGCTTATAAGCCTCGTGCATGTTATTTACCAGATTGTTTCTGTCGAGTATAATCACCAGCGCTTCGGATATAAAATATACGGCACGTTGTTCCACATCTTGTGTCAACCATACTGCTCCATTCTCACAGACTCCTATACGTCCATCGACGATTGCTACATCAGTACCGTCCAGATCTCCCGATTCCTCTACATCGTCCGGGTGAAAAGTACTGCAAATAATGGGTTGTATTGTATTTCCTGTCTTTATTTCCTTTATTGTTGAAGCAATGCGTTTGGCATCAGGATATGCAGCCTTTATCACGTCATTGACATTTTCCTCATGTTTCAGTATTACAGCCTGTCCGCCTACTTGTTTTATAACCTCGCAAAACTTCGAAAGTTTGTCTTCGTATGTAAGAGCTTCATGCTCCAAGGCGGACAAATCGGGCTTTTCATAACGCACTCTGGTATTGCGGCGTATGCTTTGCAATATGTCTTCTCTGCTACTCATACTCATTTCACTTTATTCTTTTTCCACATTTCATTGAAGCTCTCTTTGGCAAATTCAGGTATTTCACGTTCTTTACCCCAATCATTCAAGTCATTGTATATCATGCCTCGAGGCAATGAGTTTACAATCGGAGCATTTTTTAAAGCGAAGTTGAACAATGCCGGACGCGACATAAGGAATTTCATTCCACCTGACATCAGTTTCTTGGAAGAGCTGGCTACCCCCAGTGTATGCAACTGCTGTCTCCAGTGATAAATCTGATCGGCCAAATCTACCTTTGCAGGACACACGTTCTGACATGAATAGCACAACGAACATGCCGATACGTTATCATAGTAATGAAGAGGTGCCTTCAGCATACCCAAATTGATACCGATAGGACCAGGGATAAAGTAAGTATATGAATAACCTCCCGAACGACGATAGACCGGACAGGTATTCATACACGCTCCACAACGAAGGCAGTTCAAGGCTTTTACATGTTCCTGATCGGCCAAAATACGGCTTCGGCCATTGTCTACAATGATGATATGCAACTCTCCTCCTTTACGAGGTTTCCGATAATGAGATGTATAAGTCGTAATAGGCTGTCCTGTACCTGAGCGAGCAAGCAGCCGGGTAAATACTCCCAGTGCATCACGGTCCGGCACAATCTTCTCCATGCCAAACGCCGTTATCTGAAGCTTGGGCTGTGATGTTCCCATATCAGCATTGCCTTCGTTGGTACAAACGACACATTCTCCGGTTGAAGCGACAGCAAAATTCGCACCCGTCATAGCAGCTTCGGCTTCGATAAACTTACGACGCAGGTTTTTACGGGCAGCATGAGTAAGATAGGTCTGGTCATTATTGCCAGGCTCTGTTCCCATCTCGCGGACGAACAACTCTCCGATTTCTTCTTTCTTAACATGGATAGCAGGAAGTACGATATGACTCGGACGTTTATGCATCAGCTGAAGAATACGCTCTCCCAAATCACTTTCTACGACCTCTATACCTTTCTTCTCAAGAAATTCATTCAGTCCACATTCCTCTGCCAGCATTGATTTGCTTTTGATAAAATGCTTCACCTGATGTCCGTTCAATATATTATAGACAATGGAACAATATTCATCGGCATCTTTCGCCCAATATACATAAGCTCCGTTGGCCAAGGCATTTTTTTCAAACTCCAACAGCAACTGATCCAGGTGGCTGTTGCTATACATCTTTATGGCAGATGCCATATCACGTAAATGTTCCCATTCAGGAACCTCTTTGCTCACTTTATCACGCTTGGCACGAACCATCCACAATGTTTCATCGTGCCATGCTGCCAGTTCTTTATTCTCCAGAAACTTTCCGGCAGCTTTTGAATGTTTCGTACTCATAATCCTGCAGCTAATACTTGAACAATATGAATGGTCTTTATAGGAAGTTTCTCACGCGAGATAATACCGTTTTGGTGCATCAGGCAAGAGCCATCGGCTCCTACAATATATTCGGCTCCAGTCGCCATGTGACGCTTTACTTTATCACGACCCATTTGCCCTGAAACATCGTGTTCTTCTACGGCAAACATACCGCCAAAGCCACAACATTCGTCTGGACGTTCGGGTTCTACGATCTCGATATCCTTTACCAACGACAGCAAATCGCGTAGCTTATTATAATAAGGTATGTTCAGTTCACTGGGAGAAGAGAGTTTCATCAGACGCACTCCATGACAACTGTTCTGAATACTTACTTTATGAGGAAACGAAGCCTGAAGAGAAGACGGCTTCACCACATCGTGGATAAACTCGCAGATATCGTATATCTTGCCTTCGCTGGCACAACGATGTTTTTCTCCTTCCAGCAGATTGCCATAATGATCGCGCACGAATACTACACAACTGGCAGAAGGTCCAACTATATAATCATAACTCTCGAATAACCGGTCGAATCGCTTTGCTAATTCTTTCGATTCATTTTCGAACCCTGCATTTGCCATAGGCTGTCCGCAGCAGGTTTGGTCTAACGGATAGTCTACATCTACCCCCAAACTTTTAAGGAGCTTATATGAAGCAACTCCAACTTCGGGATAAACGGCATTGATATAGCAGGGAATAAATAATCCTACTTTCATCATTTTACCTATTTTGTTTCTGTATAAACAAAGGTATGCGTTATCATTGAATAAACAAAAAAAGAAAAATGAAAAAGTTTAAGAAATATGCGGTTTTTAAGAAAAAAGTAAGCGATGTCCGGTCTATACTGTATCCAAATTGAGCCAAAGGGATAAAGCGCGTGCACCCCGCGAATCACTTCGCAGGGTGCGCCCAACTAATAACTAACTTTTTACTTTGTGGTTTTACGTAATTTCATATGACTAACACTGCAAAGATACGGTCATTTGCCTATCTCAGCAATACCTATTTGTAGGTATTTTAGAAGCATTCCAGATAAGAACGCTATATTTTCATTTTTACCTCGCTTAGTTCCACCAGCTTATTTACAATAGCATAAATAGTAAGTCCGGCCGCTGAATGAATTTGCAGCTTGCGCGTAATATTCCGTCGGTGGGTGATTACGGTATGAACAGAAATATAGAGTTTTTCGGCTATTTCCTTATTGGTCATCCCCCGTACTACGCAACCGATAATTTCTTTTTCTCTCTGACTTAGTGTATCCTGATCGGAATCATCTTCTTCTGCAAAATTCATAAGTACAGAGATTTTCTTCTCCAAAGATTCAACATCATCAAACAGATTAATGCTTTCTTCGTATCCCTTCAACTGATTGGCATCTACAAAAGTGCAGATCAATGATACAATCTTTGTTTCCAGATGAGGATAATGTTCTTTGAAAGCATCCACATCGAACCACCCTTCGAACTGAGGATTCACAATCAGAATATTCGGTGTATGTGCTTCCATACAATGCTGAAGTCCTTCTTTCGATGTCACTTCAATAGTCTGTATATTCATGTCAGGCAGGCGCTTCAGTACCGCAACCAGTCCGCTCCGGACTATCACCGAAGTTTCTGCCACAGCTATCAAGATTATTTCCTGAGATTTCATTTTTCCCCCTTTTCCAATTCCATTATGGCAGGGACAAACAAGTAATCTTCTACCCGATTATGCGATGCCAAATCTTCTTCACAACTAAATATATCGAACAATGTTGCGTTCAACAACTGATTATCGCCGTTGGCCGGATAATACTTAATGATGATATTTTTCAATTCGGTCAGCTTTGCATTTACCTGATCGTGATGACGCGCAAAGACTCCTATATTATATTGGGCGGAACGTTCACCGTTCAATAAGCCGCGTACGTAGGTAAAGACCTTCTCATTTTCATACTCCATGTGTTTTCTGACCTCACCTACATAGTCATCGAAAAACTGGAGTATCAGAAACGATACTTCATTTTGAGATGAAAAGTCTATAGCCTTAATCAACTTACGGCGTATGGTAGGCAACTGAAAATCCAGAAAATACGAATGGGCCCGCTGCAGATAATCCATCAAAGCAGGTACAGAAAGCCCGGTCACGTGATCCTGCATACGATTATTTTCTTCAGTCAGAAAATTTACGACAGCAAGAAAAGTGGTACAATCTACTCCATTCATGCTGCATACCTCCTGTACTGACTTATCTCCGAATCCCAGTGATACACCAAAACGACTTAAGACTTGCAACAAAGCATAGTTTTCGCAAATCAAGTCACTCATCTTATCAGTTGGCTTATATATTTTGGTTCCGCACATATTAAAAATAGAATTCATACATTATTTTCGTTTACAAAGTAAGACAATCTATACAGGGTACGCAATCCCTATTTATAGGTATTTATTAAGTCCGGTTGTCCCTTAGTCTATCCAAAGTTTCAAAACTCTTTGCGTCTTTTCGGTTACACGGAAACGATTATCAGTACGTTCATTTACCAGCCATACAATATTCTCTCCCGAACAGACTACATACTGGTTCTCTTTCTCAAACAAAGAGTATTTACGATCGCGCAGATAGTCACGCACTTTTTTGAAACTATGCATACCGAAAGGAACAAACTTATCCCCCGACTGCCACCGGCGCAATACAAGTGGTTCTTTTACAATATCGGCATCCAAACAGGCAAGTTCAGGATTTCGGGAAACCTCAAAACCATCTTCTATTTGACAAATTTCCTGATGTAAAGTGTAAGATTGATCCTCCTTCGATTCTTCTCTTCTTTTCAGAAATAAATAATCGCGGTCACGCAGCAAAACATAGTTTTCTGAATAAAACAATTTACCTGATTCTGTACCTAAACTTCGATATATATTCTTCAGTTGAACAGCATTGAAGCCATAAGGATGTAGTAATTCAAACAAAACGGCAAGGGGAGCTACAGCTTTCATTATTCGGGAAATACTGAATTTACCTTCCCTCTCTGTTACTTCTGTACATACTGTTTGTATCGACTTACGGTACACAGCCTCCACATCAGACAGTCTGCGTGCAGTTTCAGTTATTGATTCACAGACAGAAGGATTTATCTCTTTTAATAACGGGATAACATTAAGACGAAGCTTATTACGCAGATATTCATCTTCCAGATTTGTACTATCGGTCACATAATCTTGTTTCAAATCGGCAAGAAAAGCCAATATGTCATCACGGCTGACGTCAAGCAGCGGACGCACCACTTTACCATTGACAGCAGCAATTCCCTTAAGTCCATTAATACCTGTCCCTCTGACTAAGTTCAAGAGAAAAGTTTCTACACTATCATCACGATGATGAGCTACAGCTATCACACTTGCTCCAATCTGTAGACGTACCTGTTCGAACCATTCATACCTAAGTTCGCGTGCGGCCATCTCAATAGAAATTCTTTTCCGGGAAGCATATCCGTTCGTATCAAAATGTATAACCTGAAGTGGAACATCCAGCCCTCGACACAAATTCCGAACAAATTCTTCATCCCGGTCAGATTCTTCACCACGTAAGTGAAAATTGCAATGTGCTGCAACGCAATTATATCCTTCCAGCAACAACACACGCAGCAAAGCAACGGAATCTGCACCGCCACTCAATGCCACAAGTATCTTATCGCTACGATGAAACAAGTGTTTCTCATTTATATATTGAATAACCTTTTGTCTAAACATACTGCAAAGGTAAAAAATGTTCTGTAAACACGCAGGTGAATATTTCAAAAGTAGAAAAGTATATCATTGTATAACTTAAAACTTACTTTATAAGGGATGTTGTAAAAAATACTTTCCTGTAAGCAAAATAATCAAATTAAAACATTTTACGGCAATAAAGTAATATATTGTTATTTTTAATAGCAATAATTAATACATATATAAGAAACTGTAATAGAAAAATATATTTTATCAAAACTCTCTTTCATCTTTATTTGTTTTTTGAAAGCATATATATATTTTTGCAAACACAAAGAAACAACAAACGGATATAAAAACAAAATAAGAAAGCAAATGAAAGAAAAAGGTTACATTTTATCAAATAACAGCGTAAATATACCGCAACATCAATGCGGACTATATAGCCCGGCCAATGAACATGATGCTTGTGGTGTAGGTATGATAGTCAACCTACATGGTACAAAATCGCACGATTTGATAGACTCTGCCCTAAGAGTATTGGAAAACATGAAGCATCGCGGTGCTGAAGGAGCAGATAATAAAACGGGGGATGGAGCTGGAATTATGGTCCAGATACCTCATGAATTCATTCTGCTACAAGGAATCCCTGTGCCCGAAAAAGGGAAATATGGAACCGGACTAGTCTTTATGCCCAAAGATAAAGAGGCTCAACAAGCTATCATGAGCATAATGATTGAAGAAATAGAACGCGAAAGTATGACGCTCATGCACGTACGAAGTGTTCCTGTCAATTCAAATGTGCTCGGAAAAGATGCTCTTGCAACAGAGCCTGATGTAAAACAAATATTTATTACGGCAGAGGCAGACGAACAATTTCTTGAAAAGAAACTATATATAATAAGGAAAAAGATAGAGAACAGAATCGAACACAAAGACTTCTATATAGTATCACTCTCCAGCCGGAACATGGTATACAAAGGTATGCTTACTTCCACTCAGTTGCGAGAGTATTATGCCGATCTGACACAACCCTATTTTACCAGTGCCCTAGCCTTGGTACATTCACGTTTCAGTACCAATACTTTCCCTACATGGAGCTTGGCACAACCATTCCGTATGATGGCACACAATGGTGAGATAAATACGATCCGGGGAAACCGTGCATGGATGGAAGCCAGAGAAAGCGTATTGTCATCGGAAGCACTAGGAGATATTTCACAAATACGCCCCATCATACAACCAGGTATGAGCGACAGTGCTTCGATGGATAACGTACTGGAATTTTTTGTCATGTCAGGATTAAGTTTACCTCATGCACTTGCCATGATGGTTCCAGAATCGACGAATGACAAAAACCCTATCAGCCCTGCATTAAAGGCTTTTTACGAGTATCATTCCATCTTAATGGAACCATGGGACGGACCAGCCGCCTTGCTTTTCAGCGACGGCCGCTATGCCGGAGGTATGCTCGACCGTAACGGACTCCGTCCGGCACGCTGGCTGGTTACCAAGAGTGGCACAATGGTTGTGGCAAGCGAAACAGGAACAATCAGTTTCAATCCCGACGAGATTGAAGCAAAAGGAAGGTTGCAGCCCGGCAAGATTCTACTTGTCGACACACAAGAGGGAAAAATATATTATGACAATGAAGTAAAAGAAAACCTGGCTTCTGCCCTACCTTACTCAGAATGGCTTTCTGCCAACCGTATCGAGCTCGATACATTGCGGAGCGGACGTAAAGTAGAAAATGCAGTAAAAGATGCCGGACGCCGGTTGCGTATTTTCGGATTCACACGTGAAGATGTAGAAAGAACGCTGACTCCAATGTGTAAAACAGGGGCTGAACCAACAGCGTCAATGGGAAATGACACCCCGCTTGCTGTCTTATCAGAAAAGCCTCAGCTGCTTTTTAACTATTTCAGACAGCAGTTCGCCCAAGTTACCAATCCAGCGATTGATCCAATTCGTGAAGAACTGGTAATGTCACTGACTGAATACATTGGTGCGGTAGGAAAGAACATTCTTACCCCAGATGCCCTGCATTGTAAGATGGTACGTCTGCCTCATCCGATACTGACAAATACACAACTTGATATATTGTGCAACATCAGATACAAGGGCTTCAGTACTGTAAAGCTAAAAATGGTCTTTGACGCCCAAACTGGAGAAGACGGATTGCGTGCCGCTATTGACAACCTATGTAAGAAAGCAGAAGAAGCAGTCGATGGAGGAGCTAATTACATTGTACTTTCAGATCGGGATATAGACGAGAACCACGCACCAGTTCCCTCCTTACTTGCTGTAAGTGCCGTACACCATCATCTGATATCAGTACAAAAACGTGTACAGACTGCTCTGATAGTTGAAAGTGGTGAAGCACGCGAAGTAATGCACGCTGCCCTATTATTGGGTTACGGCGCAAGTGCAATCTGTCCGTATATGGCATTTGCGGTAATAGACGGATTAGTAAAGAGAGGCGACGTACAACTGGATTACAATACAGCCGAAAAGAACTATATCAAAGCTTTATGCAAGGGGCTGTATAAGGTAATGAGCAAGATGGGTATCAGCACCATCCGATCATATCGTGGCGCAAAACTTTTTGAAGCTGTAGGATTGAATTCGGAAATGATGAAAAGATACTTCGGTACTTGTATTTCTACTATCGGCGGAGCCGGTCTGAAAGACATTGCAAACGATTATCTGAAATTCCACACCGCTGGAGTTTCCATCACCGATGATGAAGCAGAAGCAATGCTCGATAATATCGGACAATTCTCTTTCCGCAAGGATGGTGAAATACATGCATGGAACCCTGATACCATTAGTTTGCTACAACTGGCCACTCGTACCGGAAGCTACAAGAAATTTAAGGAGTTCACACAAAAAGCAAACGAGAAGTCAGCTCCTGTATTCCTTCGCGACTTTTTCAGTTTCCGAAGTAATCCGATAGACATAAACTCTGTCGAACCGGTAGAAAACATTGTCAGACATTTCGTAACCGGTGCAATGTCATTCGGCGCCATCAGTAAAGAAGCTCATGAAGCCATGGTGCTTGCCATGAACAAACTGGGTGCACGAAGCAATACCGGAGAAGGTGGAGAAGACAGTGCACGATTCAGTGCCGTATATCATTCCGACAGTGACAATGAAGACATCAGTTTATGCAGTAAGACCAAGCAGATCGCTTCAGGACGCTTTGGAGTCACAACTGAATATCTGGTCAATGCAGAAGAAATCCAAATCAAAGTAGCCCAGGGAGCAAAACCGGGAGAAGGCGGTCAGTTACCAGGATTCAAGGTCAATGAAGTGATAGCACGTACACGTCACTCCATCCCTGGCATTTCCCTCATTTCTCCTCCACCTCATCACGACATTTACAGTATCGAAGATTTGGCACAACTTATTTTCGATCTGAAAAATGTAAATCCACGTGCAACTATCAGTGTGAAACTGGTAGCAGAAAGCGGTGTAGGAACAATTGCAGCCGGAGTAGCGAAAGCCAAAGCTGATTTAATTGTTATTTCTGGAGCAGAAGGAGGAACAGGTGCATCACCAGCTTCTTCGATGAGATATGCGGGTATTCCACCTGAAATAGGATTGAGTGAAACACAGCAAACACTCGTACTTAACGGACTGCGCGGACAAGTTCGCCTGCAAACAGACGGACAATTAAAAACGGGTCGTGACATCATCAGCATGGCATTGCTGGGAGCCGATGAATACGCTTTTGGTACAGCTGCTCTGATTGTGTTGGGATGTGTAATGATGCGTAAATGCCACACCAACTTATGTCCGGTAGGAGTCGCTACCCAAGACGAAAAATTGCGTGAACATTTCCGCGGACACTATCGCTATCTGATCAATTACTTCGAATTCCTTGCTCAGGAAGTACGAGAGTATCTGGCTGATATGGGCTTCACACGTCTGGAAGACATTATTGGCAGAACAGACCTTATCGAGATTATTCCGCATGATAATGCTGGAAAAATAGGAGGATTAGACTTCAGCCGTATTCTCCATCAGGTAGATAACGGAACAGATATCCACCATACGGCCGACCATCCTACCGATCTTTCTGAGGTAAAAGACCGATCAATCATTGCTGCGGCACACGAAGCGCTGGAAAAAGGGAAACAGGTAGAGTTGGAATATACCATTTCGAATACAGACCGTTCAGTAGGAACTATGCTTGCTGGAGAAGTTGCCTCCAGATATGGACACAAAGGACTACCCGATGGAACTATTAATGTCAAATTCAAAGGCTCCGCAGGTCAAAGTTTCGGCGCATTCCTTACACGGGGTATCAGTTTCCGTCTGGAAGGTGAAGCAAACGATTATGTCGGTAAAGGTTTAAGCGGCGGACGTATAGCTGTACTTCCTCCAATGGGATCTTGCTTTGATGCTTCAAAAAATACAATTGCCGGCAACACCCTAATGTATGGGGCTACAACCGGAGAAGTATATATAAACGGATGTGTAGGTGAGCGCTTTGCTGTCAGAAACTCAGGAGCCATTGCTGTAGTAGAGGGCGTAGGCGACCACTGCTGCGAGTATATGACAGGCGGACGAGTTGTTGTCTTAGGACATACCGGACGAAATTTCGCTGCCGGAATGAGTGGCGGTATCGCATATGTATGGGATCCGGAACGCACATTCGATTATTTCTGCAATATGGAAATGGTGGAACTCAGCCTGTTGGAAGACTCTGCTGCACGTAAAGAACTTCGCGAACTGATAGAATCTCACTGGAAATATACAGGTTCCAAGTTAGCACGTACACTGCTCGATAGCTGGCAGCAACATGTAGACGAGTTTATTCAAGTCACTCCTATCGAATACAAGCGCGTACTGGCAGAAGAACAAATGAAAAAGCTTCAGCAGAAAATAGCAGAAGTACAAAGAGATTACTAAAGAACAACTAATAAAACTATTGACATGGGAAATCCTAAAGCATTTCTAAATATACCTCGCCAGGAGGCAGGCTATCGCCCCATCCACGAACGCATCTCTGACTTTGGAGAAGTAGAACAAACACTGAACTCAAGCGAACGCAAGTTGCAGGCATCACGCTGCATGGACTGCGGTGTACCTTTCTGTCACTGGGCATGCCCGCTGGGCAACCGTCCTCCCGAATTTCAGGACGCATTAAGTAATGGTAAATGGCGTGAAGCTTATGAAATATTAACCCGTACAAACGATTTTCCGGAGTTTACTGGAAGGGTCTGCCCCGCACTATGCGAGAAGTCATGTGTGCTCAAGCTGAGTATTGACTCACCGGTTACTATCCGAGAAGACGAAGCTGCTATCATCGAAGCAGCATTCAGAGAAGGATATATTACAGCAAAACAATACAAAAGGAACGGATTAAAAGTTGCTGTCATCGGCTCCGGACCTGCCGGACTGGCTGCTGCCAATCAATTAAACCGTCGGGGATATCAGGTTACTGTATTCGAAAAAGACGAATATATAGGAGGTTTATTACGTTTCGGCATACCGAACTTTAAACTGCATAAACCTGTAATCGACCGCCGACTGAAGATTATGGAAGACGAAGGTATTTGCTTCAAGACAAACTCAACAATCGACTTGGAACATTTACCCGAAGGATTTGACGCATACGCTATCTGTACAGGAACACCAGAGGCACGCAATTTGAACATCCCCGGACGTGAACTTCGCGGCATTCATTTTGCCATGGAAATACTGGCACAGCAAAACAGAGTTCTAGCCGGACAGACATTCAGCGACGAAGAACGTATCACGGCAAAGAACAAGAAAGTTCTCGTAATCGGAGGAGGTGATACAGGAAGCGATTGTATCGGAACAGCCAATCGTCAGGGAGCTATCAGTGTATGCCAGATAGAAATCATGCCTAAACCTCCTGTTGGTCATAATCCCGCAACCCCCTGGCCACAATGGCCCGTAGTTCTGAAGACCAGTTCAAGTCATGAGGAAGGATGTACACGCCGTTGGAGTCTTACTTCAAACCGTTTTCTGGGAACTGAAGACGGACGTGTATGCGGCGTAGAAGTTGAAGAGGTGGAATGGATTCCCGCAGCAGACGGCGGACGCCCTCAAATGCGTCCTACTGGCAAAAAAGAAGTCATAGAAGCAGATTTAGTATTGCTTGCCATGGGATTCCTCAAGCCACAATTACCCGAGCTTCCTCAAAACGCGGTAGTAGCCGGAGATGCAGCTACAGGTCCGAGCCTGGTAGTAAAATGTATAGCAGCAGGACGCCGGGCAGCCGCTGAAATTGATGCTATGCTGCAAAAGGGCAGCCATTAAAGAACATTTTAAAACAGAAACATTATGTGTGGAATAGCCTGCATTTTCAATATCAAACAGCAAACGCCAGAACTCAGGCAGAAAGCCTTGTCGATGGCGAAAAAGATACGCCACCGCGGTCCGGACTGGAGTGGCATTTACTGCGGTGGAAGCGCCATACTGGCACACGAGCGTCTTTCCATTGTCGATCCGCAATCAGGAGGGCAACCCCTCTATTCAAGCGACGGAAAAAAAGTACTTGCCGTAAACGGCGAAATCTATAATCACCGCGACATACGTGCGCAGTATGCCGGCAAATATAATTTTCAGACAGGCAGTGACTGCGAAGTGATTCTGGCACTTTATCAGGAAAAAGGCATACATTTTCTGGAAGACTTAAGCGGCATTTTTGCATTTGCCCTCTATGACGAAGAGCGTGATGAATTTCTGATTGCCCGTGACCCGATAGGCGTTATACCTTTATATATAGGACATGATGCAGACGGAACCGTATACTGTGCCAGTGAACTGAAAGCTCTGGAAGGATTCTGCGAGGAGTATGAACCGTTTCTTCCCGGACACTATTACTGGAGCAGAGAAGGTAAAATGGAGCGATGGTACAAACGTGACTGGATGGAATATCAGGCCGTAAAAGACCGTTATACTTCATTACCCGAATCAGAAGCATATACCACTCAGGTAAACGAGGTGCGTACAGCTCTCGAAGCAGCCGTACGCCGTCAGCTGATGAGCGATGTTCCTTATGGAGTGCTTTTGTCAGGCGGACTGGACTCCTCGGTTATTTCCGCCATAGCAAAGATTTACGCCGACAAACGTATCGAAACTGATGGGAAAGCTCCTGCCTGGTGGCCTCAGCTACACTCCTTTGCCGTAGGTCTGAAAGGTGCTCCCGATCTGGAAAAAGCCCGGCTGGTAGCCGAACATATCGGTACTGTACATCATGAGATCAATTATACGATTCAGGAAGGTCTGGATGCCATACGCGACGTTATATATTACATCGAAACATACGACGTGACAACCGTCCGTGCCTCTACTCCGATGTATCTGCTGGCTCGAGTCATCAAGTCGATGGGTATCAAAATGGTACTAAGTGGTGAAGGAGCCGATGAAGTATTCGGAGGTTACCTTTACTTCCATAAAGCCCCTACAGCGGAAGCCTTCCACGAAGAAACTGTCCGCAAGCTCTCCAAACTCCACTTGTACGACTGCCTGCGTGCCAACAAATCACTTTCTGCATGGGGTGTAGAAGGTCGTGTGCCGTTCCTCGACAAAGAGTTTCTGGATGTAGCCATGCGCCTGAACCCGGCTGTAAAAATGTGTCCGGGACATACCATCGAAAAACGTATCGTACGTGATGCCTTTGCTTCTCTTCTGCCAAAGAGTGTAGCATGGCGACAGAAAGAGCAGTTCTCCGACGGAGTGGGATATTCGTGGATTGACACCCTGAAAGCAATTACAGCAGCCGCTGTCAGCGACGAGGAAATGCAACATGCAGCAGAACGTTTCCCGATCAATCCGCCACAGAACAAAGAAGAATATTACTACCGTTGTATTTTCGAAGAACACTTCCCCAGTGCGTCGGCAGCCAAAAGCGTACCGAGTGTACCAAGTGTCGCATGTTCTACAGCCGAAGCACTGGCATGGGACGCAAGTTTCAAAAACCTGAACGATCCGAGTGGCCGCGCAGTAGCCGGAGTACACGAGGCTGCTTACTAAAAAAGCAATAATACTGCATTGCCATTCAACCAACAATAAACTGATATGGAAATTGAATTTACAAAAATGCATGGCGCAGGAAATGACTATATTTATGTCAACACCCTGCGCTATCCGATAGATAATCCGGAAGAACTGTCAGTCGAATGGAGCCGCTACCATACAGGTATTGGTTCCGACGGACTGGTTCTTATCTGCCCTTCAGACCAGGCCGACTTTAAAATGCGTATATTCAATGCCGACGGCTCCGAAGCTCGCATGTGCGGAAACGCCAGCCGTTGCATCGGCAAATATTTATACGAAGAAGGTCTTACCAACAAGACAGACATCCAACTCGAAACATTGTCGGGCATCAAGATTTTACACCTGCACCTCAACGATAAAAACACGGTAGAAAGCGTAACGGTCGATATGGGTATTCCGACAGATATTCACGAAGTAGCTTTGGGTGAAGGTTATATCGCCTCCAAAGGCATCGCCGTATCAATGGGTAACCCCCATCTGGTAATCTTTGTTGACGAGATTAACAAAATAAAGCTGGAAGAAGTAGGTCCTGCCCTAGAGCATCATCCTTTGTTCCCCGACCGGGTAAATGTAGAATTTGTTCAGGTTCTTACCGACAGCAAAGTCCGGATGAGAGTATGGGAACGAGGCTCTGGAATCACTCAGGCATGCGGTACAGGAGCATGCGCCACAGCTGTAGCCTCAGCTTTTACAGACCGATGTGGCAGAAAAAGTTCCATCGTAATGGATGGAGGAACACTTGAAATAGAATGGGCAGGCGATAATCATATTTATATGACAGGACCTGCTACTAAAGTATTTGATGGTAAAATAGAAATATAATTATACATTATGGCATTAGTAAACGAACATTTTCTGAAGCTGCCGGGAAGCTACTTATTCTCGGACATTGCTAAAAAAGTCAATGCATTTAAAGTTACTCATCCTGGAAAAAATTTAATTCGCTTGGGAATAGGTGACGTCACGCGCCCACTTCCTCCCGTCTGCATAGAAGCCATGCACCGTGCCGTAGATGAAATGGCAAACGCCAAGACTTTCCGCGGATACGGACCGGAACAAGGATACGACTTTCTGATAGAAGCAATTATCAAACATGATTTTGCCTCACGTGGCATCAGCCTCAGCCCATCGGAAATATTCATCAGCGATGGAGCCAAAAGTGATACCGGCAACATCGGTGAACTGCTTCGCTGGGACAACAGCATGGGAATTACTGATCCGGTATATCCTGTTTATGTAGACAGCAACATCATGTGCGGACGTTCAGGAACACTGGATGAAAACGGAAAATGGAGTAATGTAACTTATCTTCCATGCACAGAAGAAAACAATTTCATACCCGAGCTGCCTAAGCACAGAGTCGACCTGATATATCTGTGCTATCCTAACAATCCGACAGGCACTACCCTAACCCACGAACAGTTAAAGAAATGGGTAGATTATGCACTCTCGAATGATACACTGATTATCTTCGATGCAGCATACGAAGCCTTCATTCAGGAGCCTAACGTGCCCCACTCCATCTACGAAATACGAGGAGCCAAAAAGGTGGCAATCGAGATCCGCAGTTTCTCGAAAACAGCTGGATTCACCGGTGTACGTTGCGGGTATACTGTCATCCCCAAAGAGGTAACAGCAGCCAGCCTGGACGGACAGCGTATTCCGCTTAATCCGCTATGGAACCGCCGTCAATGTACAAAATTCAATGGAACAAGCTACATAACCCAGCGCGGCGCAGAAGCGATCTATACCCCCGACGGGCAGAAACAGATAAAAGAAACAATAAACTATTACATGGAGAATGCCCGTATCATGCGCGAAGGTCTGAAAAAAGCAGGATTCAGTGTTTACGGAGGTATAAATGCTCCATATATCTGGCTGAAAGTTCCGGAAGGTATGACTTCATGGAAATTCTTCGACCAGTTACTATACGAGGTAAACATCGTAAGTACTCCGGGAGTTGGTTTCGGTCCCAGCGGTGAAGGTTATTTACGACTCACAGCCTTCGGACAACGTGAAGAATGTCAGGAAGCCATGCAGCGCTTACAGAACTGGATATAAAATATAATAAAATAAAAAGGGAGACCGTCGATTACTTCTTGTTTATCAAGTGGTAACGACGGCCTTTTTTATGGCTATAAACCTGCTTATAAATAGTATTCTCACCTCTCTCCGAAAATATGCTGATGTTTTAGAAAAAATATGCTGATATTTTACAAGAAACTTCTCGATGTTTCTAAAATTTTTGTACAAAAATTATATGCCCTCTGCTGACGTTATTTGTAAACAATAAGTTATCTATACCTGGGAAAAAGCAATGTTAAGTTATCTCTTCATCCAAATCGAATACAAAAAGATTCATAAAGAACGATATTTGTATCAATTTATCATATATAAAACAATTTAAGTTTCAATTTAAAATACAATACAAGATTTTAGTTTCAAAATAAAACATATATGATTTTATAAAAAACAATTTGCTCCTTCAATGTTCCACACAAAAGCAAAAAGATATAATTTTGCAATACAGAAAAACAAAAAGAAACAAATACAAAATATTATATATAATTTAAACACAAAATAAACAAAACGCAATACAAATAGATACAAATACACTAATTTAAAAAGCAAAAGCAATGAAAACAACGATTCAACACAAACTAGCAGCAGCAATAATAGCAATGCTACCTGCAGCCTTATCGGCACAAGAACATATCGAAGCTGATATCGGAGCCGACATCGTCAGTGGATATATTTGGCGAGGACAGGATTTGGGAAATATCAGTATTCAGCCTTCCGCTTCCATCAGTTACAAAGGAATATGGTTATCAGGATGGGGAACGGTAGGATTTGATAAAGATGATACCAAAGAGTTCGATTTGACAGTAGGATATAGCATTAAAGGCTTTAGCGCTTCAATCACAGATTATTGGTTTGACGGAGGAGCCGGTTATTTCCACTATGGCGCAAGAAATACATCGCATGTGTTCGAAGCACAAATAGGATATGATTTCGACTTCATAGCAGTCAACTGGTACACCAACTTTGCCGGAAATGACGGACTTAACAAGAAAGGAGAACGAGCTTATTCATCTTATTTTTCCCTAGCCGCTCCTTTCAAGCTGGGAGGTTTGGACTGGTGCGCTGAAGTGGGAGCTACTCCATGGGCTACAAGCTTCTACAACAAATCCGGAAGCGATGACTTTGGAGCTAATGGCTTTGAAATAGCAAATATAAGTCTGGCAGCAACAAAAACACTAGATATAGCAGAATCGTATTCATTACCGGTATCGGCTAAAGCCATATGGAATCCGGCAACAGAAGGAGCTTACTTTGTATTTGGCATTAATTTCTAAGAGAGAGAGAAAATTTAGGTATAGTTTTGACATTAAGGTTAAAAAGACAGGATAACGTTTATACATTACAAAATACAAATACAACGCTTATGAAAAAAATTGAGGCAATTATTCGCAGAACACGGTTTGAAGATGTCAAAGAGGCTTTATTGGCAGCTGATATCGAATGGTTCTCTTACTACGATGTAAGAGGAGTAGGTAAGACACGCGAAGGTCGCATTTACCGAGGAATCGTATACGACACCAGTTCGATAGAAAGAATACTTATATCAATTGTCGTACGCGATAAGAATGTAGAAAAGACAGTACAAGCTGTCATGCAAGCTGCCCGCACGGGAGAAATCGGAGACGGACGTATTTTTATCATCCCTGTAGAAGATTCTATCCGAATCCGAACCGGAGAGCGTGGTGACATAGCATTATACAATGCAGAACAGGAGAAATAAACAAACGAAACGATACAAAATACAAAACTAAACAAGAATAATTATGGATACAAACATTATACTCGACACAGGAAACACAGCATGGATGATTGTTGCCACCTTGCTCGTGCTGTTAATGACAATTCCCGGTATTGCTTTATTTTACGGAGGATTGGTTCGACAGAAAAATGTACTAAGCATTATTATGCAATGTATGCTTATCGTATGTGCCGTCACTATCATATGGATCGCCTTTGGTTACAGTTTTGTTTTTGGAACAGATCTGATGAAAAGTGGCAGTTGCTGGGGATTCCTGATAGGAGGATTCGACAAAGTTCTGCTAAATGGTATCACGACAGGTAGTCTTTCCGCCGGTAACATTCCGGAACTGATATTTGTCCTGTTCCAGTGCATGTTCGCAATTATCACCCCTGCCCTTATTTTAGGAGCTTTTGCCGAGCGCATTAAATTTTCGGGCTTCCTGCTGTTCACCGTATTATGGAGCATACTGGTATATATACCTATGGCACATTGGGTATGGGGAGGAGGATTTCTCCAGCAGATGGGTGCAATAGATTTTGCAGGAGGAACGGTAGTACACATCAACGCAGGTATTTCAGCTCTTGTCATGGCCATTATGGCAGGAAAAAGAAGCGACTACAAGATTGGACACCCTATGACTCCACACAACATCACATTTGTATTCCTAGGAACAGCTTTTCTATGGCTGGGATGGTTCGGATTCAATGCTGGAAGTGGACTGAATGCTGACGGTATAGCAGCTAACGCATTCCTTGTTACCCATCTGGCCACTTGCGTAGCAGCACTTACATGGATGGCAGTCGACTGGATACACAATAAAAAGCCAACAACCGTAGGGGCATGTACCGGTGCTGTATCAGGTCTGGTAGCAATCACTCCGGCAGCCGGAACTGTAGATATCATCGGAGCTTTCTTTATCGGCTTAATTACCCCGCTTATCTGTTTCTACATGGTAGCAGTCATCAAACCCAGATTCAAATATGATGACACACTGGATGCTTTCGGAGTACATGGCATCGGAGGTATAGTAGGATCCATTCTTACCGGTGTATTTGCCACTCAGTTCATCTCTGGAGAAGGTGGAGTAAAAGGAGCCTTGTACGGTGACTGGCATCAGTTGTGGATACAAATCATAGCAACAGTCATATCAATCGTATTCAGTGCTGTAATGACCTATATATTATTTAAAATAACTGACCGTCTGGTTGGTATCCGTGTAGATAAAAGAGTAGAAGAAGAAGGACTCGATATCTACGAACATGGAGAATCAGCTTACAGTCATTAAAAATGAATAAATCAAACATCTTATTAATAAATTAATTAAAATCAAGGTATTATGTCAAAGTTAAGATTTAGAGTTGTAGAAAAAGCTTTCCAGACAAAACCTTTAGAAGTAACGGCTCCGTCAGAACGGCCAAGCGAATACTTCGCAAAGTATGTTTTCAACCGCGAAAAGATGTTCAAGTATCTGCCTACTCCTGTTTACAGCAAGCTGGTAGATGCCATGGATAACGGTGTTGCACTCGACCGCGACATCGCCGACAAAGTAGCAGAAGGTATGAAAAGATGGGCTATGGAACTGGGAGCTACACACTATACTCACTGGTTTCAGCCATTGACAGAAGGTACTGCCGAAAAGCACGATGCTTTCGTGGAACATGACGGCAAAGGCGGCATGATGGAAGAATTTTCAGGAAAATTACTTGTTCAGCAAGAGCCGGACGCCTCTTCATTCCCTAACGGAGGTATCCGAAATACATTCGAAGCACGTGGTTACAGTGCATGGGATCCGTCTTCACCTGTTTTTGTTGTGGATGATACATTGTGTATTCCTACTGTATTCATTGCATACACCGGAGAATCACTCGACTATAAAACTCCGTTGCTGAAAGCACTAAGAGCAGTCAACAAGGCTGCCGTAGATGTCTGCCATTATTTCAACCCGGATGTCAAGAAAGTAGTTGCTTACCTGGGATGGGAACAGGAATACTTCCTTGTGGACGAAGGTCTGTATGCAGCACGTCCAGACTTGCTTCTGACGGGTCGTACTCTGATGGGACACGAGGCATCTAAAAACCAGCAGCTGGAAGACCATTATTTCGGTGCTATCCCTACCCGTGTGGCTGCTTTCATGAAAGATCTGGAAATTCAGGCTTTGGAATTGGGTATTCCGGTCAAGACACGTCACAATGAGGTAGCACCTAACCAGTTTGAACTTGCTCCGATATTCGAAGAATGTAACCTGGCAGTAGACCATAACATGCTTATCATGTCGCTTATGAGAAAAGTGGCACGTACACACGGATTCCGTGTCTTATTGCACGAAAAACCATTCAAAGGAGTAAACGGTTCGGGTAAGCACAACAACTGGTCACTGGGAACAGATACCGGTATCCTGCTGATGGCTCCGGGAAAAACAGCTGAAGAAAACCTGCGCTTTATCACATTCGTAGTCAACACCCTGATGGCTGTATACCGCCACAATGGTCTGCTAAAAGCATCTATCATGAGTGCAACCAACGCTCACCGTCTGGGAGCCAACGAAGCACCCCCCGCAATTATTTCTTCATTCCTTGGAAGACAGTTGAGTAAGGTTCTGGATCATATGGAAGACAGTTCTACCGACGAACTGATTTCACTGGGCGGAAAGCATGGTATGAAACTCGATATTCCACAGATTCCGGAATTGCTGATTGACAATACAGACCGTAACCGTACCTCTCCTTTCGCCTTCACCGGAAACAGATTCGAGTTCCGTGCTGTAGGTTCGGAAGCTAACTGTGCCAGTGCAATGATCGCCCTGAATACTGCGGTGGCTGAACAGCTCATCGAATTCAAGAAAGACGTAGATGAACTCATGGAAAAGGGAGAACCGAAAGTTTCTGCTATCATTCAGGTTATCCGCAAATACATCAAACTATGCAAGCCTATCCGCTTCGACGGTAACGGATACAGCGACGAATGGAAAGAAGAAGCAGCCCGCCGCGGACTGGATTGTGAAACCAGCTGCCCGCTTATCTTCGACCGTTACCTTACTCCGGAAAGCATCAAGATGTTTGAATCAACCGGAGTCATGACTCAGAAAGAGCTAGAAGCTCGTAATGAGGTAAAATGGGAAACTTACACGAAGAAAATCCAGATAGAAGCACGTGTATTGGGCGATCTGGTCATGAACCACATCGTACCTATCGCTACTGAATATCAGACCAAATTGCTGGATAACGTTTATAAAATGAAAGGACTGTTCCCTGCCGAAGAAGCTGAACATCTATCATCGGAAAATCTGGCAATTATCCGTAAGATTTCCGAACATACCATTTACATTAAAGAGCATGTAGATGCAATGGTAGAAGCTCGCAAAGTAGCAAACAAAATTGCCGATGAGCGTGAAAAAGCAATCGCTTACCACGACAATATTTCACCAATGCTGGAACAGATTCGTTACCACATCGATAAACTGGAATTAATTGTCGATGACCAGATGTGGACACTACCTAAATATAGAGAGCTGTTATTCATAAGATAAAATAACCAAAAACGAACTCTAATTTTTTTATTGGATGTTTGATGGAAGTCGGGCTGTTGGGAAAACAGTTCGGCTTTATCATTTTTCAGCCTCTTAAAAAACATATTTCCTGAGATACGAGAAACTATCATATTTCTCACCAAACATAGCTCCAAGCATAGCTGAGTAAATTCCATTCAGACAGATTGAAGAGCCAATACTGAACTTAACAGTCCTAAAGCTCTTACAAGTTAAATCCTTTATATGAAAAATCTCTCTATTTCAGTCTTGTATCCTAATATGACAAACACCTAATAGAGAGATCTTTCCAAACAATATTAAGCCAATATACACAGTTATTGCTCATCCGGGAACGGAATCACTTCTCCCGTTGCCTTTAACGACGGTCTTTGTGCATCTCTTTCCCTCAAATAATCAGACAGTTCAGCAGCCAACTCCTTCACTTTATCTGGCATCGTCTGTGACAGATCATTCTGTTCGCCTATATCCTTTTTCACATCATACAGTCGGAGCTGACGTGTTTCCCATGTATAAATGAGGTGATAGTCTCCTTTCAAAATAGCAGAATAAGCACCGTATCCTTCTTCTTTATTCTGAGATTCGCCCCATAAGTTAGGAAAATGCCATATCAATACTCTGTCTTTTGTTTTTTCCGGAGATTTAAGCACATTTGCAAAACTCACACCGTCTATAACCTGATGAGTGGTATATTTCTTTACTCCTGCCATATCGAGTATTGTAGGATAAAAGTCTTCGATAATAACTCGCTGGCTGCATTCAGTATTTGGCTTGGTAACTCCCGGCCAGTACACCATCATAGGTTCACGAACTCCTCCCATAAATGCAGATCCTTTTCCACCGCGTGCAGGGTAATTCTGGTCTCTGTTTGCTACTCCCTGACGGACATTATTCAATCCCTGTCCTCCATTGTCGGACATAAACAGTAAAATCGTATTCTGAGCAACTTCCGGATTCTTCTGCAAATAATCCAGAATATCTCCCAGACTCTTATCCATACCCTCTACCAATGCCGCATATTTGGCTTCATTTTCATTCAATCCAGTCTTGAGCTGTTCATCGTAACGTCCGCGATATTTCTGACTGAAACGTTTATCATCATCATATGGAGTATGAACTGCATAGTGCGACATATACAGATAAAAAGGTTTATCCATTTTCACAGACTTTTCCATTTCTGTTATAGCTTCTCTTGTCAGTGCCTCGGTAATGAATATATCTTGTCCGTAATACTTTTCCAGTCCTTGCACTGCAAAGCGGGATCCCTCACCAAAATTTTTTGTCCCCAGATAACTTCCCGGAGCACCGTTTGCTCCTCCTGCTATATTTACATCAAAACCCATATTTATAGGGTCTGCTCCCGGCGTAGTTCTTGCACCAAAATGAGCTTTTCCACAATGAATGGTTCTGTATCCGTTTTCCTTGAGCACTTGAGGAAGTGAAGTAATAGCCGTAGAATTATTTATTTCCTTTTCCTCTGATGCAGGCTGAATACCATTATAATTCCATTCAGGAAGATCAATCACATCACTAGCTGCATCGGTCTTCTGATCGAGTTCCAATGTCCAGTTTGTTACTCTATGCCGTGACGCATTCATTCCCGACATCAGACTACATCGCGTAGGTGAAGAAATAGCACATGCATATGCATCCGTAAAACGGACACCCATTTGTGCCATTCGTTCCATATTGGGTGTAATAAATCGTTTATTCAGTGACGTGAGTTCGTTATTATAAAAAGGAACAGAAGTGTCCTGCCACCCCATATCATCAACCAGAAACATAATAATGTTAGGATGCTGAGATATTTGTGAATAAATAGATACCGGAATAAACGAACTGCATGCAATAAATGGAATAAGGTGTTTTTTCATAGGAAATAATGTTTTAACAAGTATAATTTAGTTTCGTGTACAAAAGTAATCTAAATCTGTCAACTTGTACAGACACTCCTCATAATATTCATTAAAATCAGACTGTCCTTTTAAAATATCCTTCTGCCGCAACATCATCGCTTTATATATAACCAATACAACTCTTGCTGTTATTTTTAGAAACACGACGACAGATTTTCATAATAAAGCCCCGCAACAACTTTGTTACAGGGCTCAAAATCAGTTCAAAATAAATTTTACTTTACAATAACAGAAGGTCAGATCCGTCGAAGCAACTTTGCTGGATTTCCTGCAACTATAGTATTCGATTCAACATCATGGGTAACAACGCTAGCCGCTCCAACTACAGCATTTTCTCCTACTGTAACACCCGGAAGAATAGTTGCACCAGCTCCAATCCATGCTCCTCTACAAATATGTATCGGTTTACAGGTTATTATATGACGGTATTTCAAATCATGGTTATTGGATATAAGCTGAACATTAGCAGCAATCTGCACATCATCATCAATTGTTATTCCTCCTGCTGACATCATCAGACAGCCAGGCATGATAATCACATTACGCCCGAATTTCACATTACCAGTTCTGACACCAGCAAAAGGTATTTCGATACGACAATTTTCTCCCAGATTTGGAAAAACCTTATGTAATAATTCATAGTATTCTTCCGTGTCTGGCATCGTATGATTCAGACGAAAAATATGCTGTTTCAATACTTTCGCTTTATCTAACTCTTCAGCTGTTTGATGTAAGCAGTCAATTCTTAATTCTTCCATATTTACTTAATTATCTGTTTCGCCCAGTCTTTAGCCTGTCCAATTCCGTTATTCAACAATTTACCCTCTCCCCATTTTATCTGAGGATAAAGTTTCTTGAGATACTTTATGCTATTAGTTATCGAACTACTTCCCGAAGTAGCAAATGGAATGATGGTCTTACCAGAGAAATCATATTTCTCAATAAATGTATTAATCGGACGCGGACATAAATTCCACCATATAGGATAACCCAGAAATACAATATCATAATCTTTCACATTAAGAACATCTCCACTCAATACAGGACGCGATTGTTCATCTGACATCTCTCTAGAACTTCGACTATTCTTATCCTTCCAATTAAGATCGGCTGAGGTATAAGGATCAGCAGGAGTTATTTTATAGGGTTTTCCACCTGTCACTTCAACAATGGCATTTGCAACCTTTTCAGTTGTTCCCGTACATGAGAAATAGGCCACTAAAATTTTTTTGCCTGACTGCACATCACTGTTTACACTTTGTTTCTGTGCTCCTAACGAGAAACTAAAGCTGATAATTCCCAAAAGTGTTAAAACTATACTTTTCATGACTTGTTTTGATTATTATTTGACTATCTAATATGAAGTAGATTCATACACAGCTTTATAGATTTTAGAAAATTAAATTTTGCATTACCTTAAGTCAATATTTAATAATCTGTTTTTTTAACAAGCACAAAAATAAAAGTTTTCTAATAGATATTCTTATACAAAATACTGGTTATCATACCATTTTTACTGAAAATATATAATGACCATTACAGTAAATCCATTTCTTTCGGATATTTTTATACAAGTCCTTCTCTATAATCCGAAAAACTCACACCTAAATTTTATTGAACATATCGACTAAAATAGACAAGTAATAAAAGTCTAAACATATCGGAAGCCTGAACAAATGAAAGTGATTTATCTCGCAACAGTCATACTATATCAGATATTGTATAGCGATTTATCCAATAGCCAGCTCCATATCCACTTATTTGTTTTGATACTTCGATAGATATTTTGACGTGACACACAGACTATCAGCATAGTAGTTTCTTATGCCCTATAAGTTCCGTCTTTCAACGTCTTTAAAGAACGATTCATAAGCGAAACTTTTTGTCTAGAGATTTCAATATCACTATAAATGCAGACATGAAAGTCAAAGAAATCAAGAATTACTGCTTGCATGGCGTTTACTTACTGTTGCACAATAAAAGTGATACCCTGCATCATTTATTCGCCATACCCTCAGCTTTTACGTTGTCCCATTTTAGACAGTCTAAACAGAAAGAAAGCTCTATCCTTCACTCCCCTGAATTGTGAGCGAAAGTTCTTTATTTTGGCATTAAAAGACTCTGATGCAGCGTTTGTAGAACGTCTTTCAAAGTAGTTTATTATTTCAAGATAATGCGTCTGTATTGACCTTGCTACTCTTCCAAAGGCAAGGAATCCTGATTTATCCACTTCATCATACCACCTGGCAAGCCTTGTCAAGGCTACATCCTTATGTCTGCACTGGTGATAAATCAATCCTAATCTCATGGAAAGATAGTATGCTTTCTCTATATCAGGGTACTCCCTGAACAGGATACCGGCACGGACACGCTGTGATTCGGTCCATAATGATTCTTTCTTATACAGAAGATATATGCTTCTAGCCAACAGCTGTTTCCTGGAATCTCCATTTTCAAATACCGGAGCATGATATATCTTTCCACATGCCTTGGCATGTGCTATCTGTATGGACTCTTCATCAAGTGCTTCCCAGCGGGCTTTAACCCTCATGTCCTGAACGGCTTCATAAGCGAGCTTCTGTACATGGAAACGGTCTGTAACACGACGGGCAGCAGGAAAACAGATACGGGCTATTTGCTCCATATTCGGAGCCATATCAAGTGTTATTTCTCTTACCTGAAAGCGCTTGCGTCTGGAAAGCTTCAGAAGGATGGATATAACAGTCTTTACGTCAGTGCCTTTTATGATGGCGATAATACTTCCAGCAGCTCCTCTTTTCTCCTTGTTTATCAATATGGTATATAATTCACCGCGCGAAAGACACACTTCGTCTATACCTACGTATGCTCCGATGTTTTTCTCAAACAGAATCCATTCTTCTGCGTGTGGGAGTTGGGGCCATTTCAAATATCCGCTCAGATGATTGCGATACTGTCTTTCAAAAAGATCACCGTCAATACCGAACAGAGTTCCCAAAAGCTTACAGCTGACAGGAAGCGTATCAATATAACTCTTTTAAAAAAGACGCAAATTCTTGCGTCATGCGGCTGCCTTGGGCAACCAGTTTCCAGTTACGGCTTACATAGCAGTCCTCATCCTTTAAAACCCATCGGCGGCGACGGATGTTTAGATATACCTTCTTTCCGCGGATTGGAAAGTCTTGTACGGTTATCGGATCATAAAAGCCCTTGCTCTCAACTTTGCTCTCAGAGTACTCTTTCGGAACTTCATTCGTCTCTTCAAGATAGATTGTTATTTCAGTACTGCTTTCCTTTACATCTGATATGTTGAAATAATCAAGAGTTCCTTCCGGGAGAAGGAGACGATAACCATTTGTTTCCATTATATTTTATTTTTATTCTTGTAGGCAAAGATAATATTTATTGAATTAACCCCTCAAGTTTTTACGTTGATCCAAAATATTACCGTTTGAGGTGGAGCAAAAGGTGGAGATAAAAGGTGGAGCAAAAATCTCCACCGAATTAGAGTCTTTCTCACTGATTTGCAATATTTTGCGTATCAAGAAAACGTGGTCGGTTTCCTACTTTTGTCCAAACTAAAAACTGTAGGAAAATGAAAAGAAGTTCATTCAATGTGCTTTTCTTCTTGAAGAAGACCAAGCTGCTGAAAAACGGAGAAGCATCCGTTTGTATGCGTATCACTGTAGATGGTACGCGAGTTGAAAACAACATCCGCAAAAGCATTGACCCGTCTCTCTGGAGTCAGGCTAAGGAATCCGCCAGAGGCAAAAGCCGCAAGTCATGTGATCTGAATGCCTATATCGAAAATGCGAGAATCAAATTACATCAGATTTTTTGTGAGCTGGAAGAACAGAACCAGCCTATAACGGCACGTCTGTTGCAGGAAATATTTTTCGGACAGGACAAAGAACCGGAAGCGGTACGCACCCTCATCGGTACCATGCAGGAGCACAATGACCAATGCCGTGCCCTGGTCGGGAAAGACTACGCCCTGATTACCGTTCGCCGTTATGAAAGCTGCAAGCGCTATCTTGCCGAACTTATCAGACAGAAATACGGAAAGGATGATCTGCCGCTGGCGGAAGTCAACGGTGAGCTGGTACGTGCCTTTGAATTTTATCTGAAGACGGAAAAGGAATGTCAGCAGAATACCGTTATCCGTTATATGAAATGTCTGAAGAAAATTACCAATCTGGCACTGGCCAATGAATGGATAGCCAAAGACCCGTTTATCGGTATCAAGTTCCACGAAAAAGAAGTAATCCGTGAGTTTCTTACTATGGATGAACTGCTGAGCATCTACCACAAGGAATTTTCTCTGGAGCGAATCACCGTAGTCCGTGATGTTTTTATTTTCGCCGCCTTTACCGGTCTGGCTTTCATCGACGTGCAACAACTTTCCCCTGAGCATATCGTAAAAGACAATAACGGAAACCTGTGGATCAGGAAGCCACGTCAGAAAACAAAGAACATGTGCAATATTCCGCTACTGGATATTCCTTTGGAAATCCTGAGAAAATATGCAGATTATCCTGCCTGCAAAAAGAAAGGAGTATTGCTGCCTGTCCCCTGCAATCAGAAGATGAACAGCTACCTGAAAGAGATTGCAGACCTATGCCTGATAAAGAAGAACCTGACTACACACACCGCCCGCCACTCGTACGCCACATCTGTCTGTTTGGCCAATGGGGTAAGCATTGAGAATGTAGCCAAAATGCTCGGTCACTCCAATATCAAGATGACGCAGCACTATGCAAGGGTACTCGACAGTTCCATTCTGAAAGATATGAATAATGTAAGGGATGTACTTTCAAATTGTCTGTAGCTTATGAAAAGAGAAATTATCCATATGGAGGACGGCAGGATTGTTATTCCTGCTGTTCATCCTGATAAGATTCGTATGGACGAAGCCGAACTTGTCGGCTTGTTCAATGTAGTTGCACCGACTTTAAGGGCTGCGAAAAGAAGAATATATAAACTTGGGATATTGCAACCATTCACCGCAGAACAACGTATTCCGTTAAAAGAGGGGTATCAGGTAGTCTATAACCTGGAAATGATATTTGCGCTTGCCTTTCAGATTAATACTTATCCGGCCCAACAATTACGTGAGTATATAATAAGCAGACTGTTCCAATCTGAAAAGTCAATGATTATCTGCATGATGAATGGTAATCATAAATCATATCTAAAATGCTGATAAATATTGATTTCAGTGTTTCATGCGGATAATAAGACGCAAATTTTGCAGTTAATTATCCGCGAAACTCTCTTAAATTAGTATTATATAAAGTTTATCGTGATAAATCATTACCTTTGGAAGTAAATATTAAAAATATGATTGAACCTTTCAAAGATTATGGAGATTTTGTAAACCATAAAAACGAACGAATTATCTGTTTCAATATAAGCAGAACATATTTGGGTTGTGAACGTCCGAATTTATATGAATGTACCCGCAAATATTGGAGATTAAATGGTCAACGAGCCAAGAAAGCAGATTTAGTTTTTGCAATTTGTTGTGGTTATATTGTTGGAATCTTCAAGCCGCATCACTGGTTTCCTACCCAATGTGAGAAATACAAAGGACGATGGGAGTTTGAAGGAGAACAAATATTTGATTCTCCTTACCAGAATCAAGATATATCAAAAATCGTACGTAACAGACAAAATCCTGTGATGTATATAAACATGTAGTTATATGACAGCAAATTCTGATTTAATAATATATCAAGAAAACGAACTTTACGGCCTGAAAGATTGTAATGACAATGTCATTATTTCTCCTCAATATAAGGAAATGTATCCATTCAGTTGTGGTTTAGCTCTCGTCAAAAACAATAAGTCCCAACTTGGTTACATAAATAAAGAAAATAAACTCATAGTACCGTTTGATTTATATTCTTGGTGTGACCCACAATTCGTTTGTGGATATGCTCGGGTTGTACGCTATAATACAATAAGCGGGAAAGACGAATGGGGAATTATAGATACAGATGGTAATGTCATTGTACCTATAAAATATGATAAGATATGGTCTCTTAATGAAAGTTATCTACATTCGGTTAAAGCTTTCATTGAAAATAAAGAGGTTCTTATAAATCTTTGTATATTTCCTAAACGTGTTGTTTTTAGCGGTTTAAAGTATATAGCAACATATACGATAGAAAATTTCAAAGCTATTTTTAATTGTACACGTATAGATGTAAAGGTAAATCCAAAGACAGAAGAACTATTTTTCTCTTACGGGTGCCACACTGGGTATGTTGCATTAAAATGGAAGCCAATCGCGCCAGTTATATCAGTAGTTATTAATAGTGCCGGTTCTCTCTTTTTGCTTCTACATGAAAAAAAAGATACGGGAAAAACAAACTTTGAAAAAAGTATTTATAAAAGACACAGGGAAAAATCATCTAAACAACTTTCTAATACAACTTCTTGGGAGTATGAAAAAGAAAATACAATAGATTCAGACAGTTGGAGTGACCCATACGGAGACGAACGGGCATATTATGATGGTTGGTCTAGAGAAGATGTCGAGTCTGGATTAGCTGATGCATACGAATAATTCATTTCTGAAAAAATAAATCAAAAGAAACTTTAATCTATAAATTATTTAAGGTTTACAAAGTAAAATCACAAGAGTTAGTCAAGCATATCTAAAATGCTGATAAATATTGATTTCACTATTTCATGTGGATAATAAGCCGCAAAATTTGCGGTTAATTATCCGCAAAACCGTATATTTGCAGAAAACAGTGATGCCTATGTATATACATGAACATAAAGAATGGCCTTCTTTTTCGTGGAACAAGGAACTTGTCAGTGAGAAGCTGAACAAGGTAAACAAAGCTGTCGGTTATCTGATGGGACGCCTTAGTGTAATCGGTTTTAACGACAAGATGTCTGCCGTAGTTGAATCCATATCCCATGACATCATTGCATCATCAGAAATTGAAGGAGTGGAATTGAACAATGAGCAGGTACGTTCATCTGTAGCCCGCAAACTTGGAGTACAACTACCGAATCCGACCGAATCCTCACGATATATAGACGGAGTAGTGGAAATGGCACTTGATGCAACTGTCAATTTCAACAGTCCGCTTACCCATGAAAGACTCTTTGGCTGGCACAACTGCCTGTTTCCTACCGGATGGAGCGGTCCAACGAAAATAGATGTAGCCCGATACCGCAGTGGAGAGATGAAAGTTATTTCTGGAATGTTCGGTCGGGAAAAGGTACATTATGTAGCGCCTGCTCCTGAAAGAATAGACAAAGAAATGAATCGGTTTCTGGACTGGTTCAATTCAGATGTACATAACGGCTATGTCAAATCGGCGATAGCCCATTTGTGGTTTGTCTGTATCCATCCTTTCGATGACGGAAACGGACGAATCGGACGGGCCATTGCTGATATGGCACTTTCACAGGCTGAAGACTCAAAGATGCGTTTCTTCAGTATCTCCCATCAGATAAATAAGGATAAAAAACAGTATTACGACATATTGGAGAAAACGCAGAAGGGAGATTGTGAAATTACTGAATGGATTATCTGGTATCTTGACTGCCTGCTCCGTTCCGTCGAGCAATCCGACGAAACATTGTCGAAGGTTCTTAACAAGGCCATATTCTGGCAAACCCATGCCGAAACAGCCCTGTCCGAACGACAACGTGAAGTCTTGAATTTATATTTGGACGGTTATCCCGGCAAACTGACGGCTAAAAACTGGGCAAAACGTGTAAAGGTATCACCGGATACAGCAGCACGCGATATAAAAGATCTGGTAGAAAAGGGTATTCTGATACCCCAGCAGGGGCGGGTTCGTGACGTATTCTACGGAATCCGGTGTAGTGAGTCTATCCTTGTCATCCCCATGCCTGAAGATTTATAACCCGAACTAAAGAATATTAATACTATTTTTAAGTGTCATCATTCCTTTTTAAATCTCTAACCCATTAACAAGACGATTATAAAAACACGAAATTTATTTCTCTAAACTTGAAAGGATTCATATATTTGCCACCTAACAGACAAATACAAGCAACGCCACAAAACTTAAAAGAATTTATAAATCTTAACTCTAACAAAAACCGACATCCATGAAGCATATTAATCTCCAATCCGTCATTGAAGCTTATAGAAATCTAGAATCTTCATTGTTCCAGAAATTAATGAATAGCTACGGAATCATTGTAGGAGGATTAAATGGCATTAAAGATTATGAACTTGATGGCATAGAAGGACTGATAAACAATATATTTAAACATACAGCCGACATTACGGTCACCAGCAATTACTATCTAGGCTACTCAATTCCTCAGATAGGAAAAGAATTCGACTTACTCCGTTTTGGCACCAACTACCTAGTCAACATTGAAATAAAAACAAAAAGTTCACCAGAAAAGATACTAAAGCAACAAGTAAAAAATAAATATTATCTCAGTTTCCTAGAAAAAGAAACTCATATTTATACTTATGTATTAAATGAGAACAAATTATACAAACTCATGATAGACAAAAGTGGGCCTATTACCAGAGAAATCGACTTTCATGAGCTATGCGATGATTTATCATCACAGAAAATTATGTACCTGAATCACATTGATGAGGTATTCGAACCTTCTAATTATCTGATTTCTCCATTCAATTCTACTGACAGATTCATAAACGAAGAATATTTTCTCACTATACAACAAGAAGAAATATGCAAAGCCATACAAAAGCAATTAGCCGATAAAACCACAAACTTCATCGCACTTACAGGAGGAGCAGGTACAGGCAAGACACTCTTAACTTATCATATCGCCAAAAAAGCAATTCAAGTTGGTCATGAAGTACTTATATTGCACTGTGCCCAACTTAATGCAGGTCATGAACTATTAAAAAATAAATACAAATGGCATATACATATGCCTAGATATGCTCCCAGTTTTTCTGATTATGATTTAGTTATCATCGATGAAGCTCAACGTATGCGACCAGAGCAGTTTAATAAATATACGGAAGAAATAGGTACATTAAATATAAAATGCATATTTTCCTACGATGAAAAGCAATATTTGAGCGACAACGAAAAAGAATATAATTTAAAAAAAAGGATTGAAGAAGAACTATCATGCACTCCATACATATTGACAAACAAAATACGGACAAACAAAGAAATTGCGTTTTTTATAAAACAACTTTTCGATTCTCAAACAAATATTCCAGGCATTACATATCCACACATTGAGCTTACATATTGTAAAGACTACTTTTCTGCAAAAATATTGCTACAAACTCTGCTAAATGAAGGATGGGAAATTCCTAGTTATACACCTGGAACACGTTCTATTTTCGATTATGAAAAATACTTTCCCAGTAACAAAATGTGTGCACATTCTGTGATAGGGCAGGAATTTAACAATGTGGCCATTGTAATTGATGAACATTTCAAATATACAAAAAACGGAAAGCTAACGGCCAGTAACCAATATTATTCACAAAGGCAAATGTTATACCAAATTATTACTCGAGCCCGAAAAAGACTTCATATCATTGTGGTCAACAATGCTTCTATGCTAGCACGATGTATAGAGATTCTTAATAAATAATGTACTAAAAACAGGCCAACCTCAAAATCGAGATTAGCCTGTCTTTTTTAATTTTATCGTCCTCCTGCCGGAAGATTCTTCAAGAAATAATCTGTCATAGACTTGCGAAGGTGATACGTGGTGCCTTCCCGCTCACTGATGGAATGTGAACGCATGGGATAGGACAGCTGATAAAATACCTTACCGTGTTTCACCAGCTCATTCACCAGCATCTCACAACTCTGGTAATGCACATTGTCGTCACCCGTACCATGAATAAGCAGCAGGTTACCTTTCAGCCCCTCTACGTATGTAATAGGAGAACCCTTACGATAACCTTCCGGATTTGCCTGCGGTGTATTCATGTAACGTTCCTGATAAATCGTGTCATACAACCGCTGGTCGGATACGAAGGCAATGGCAATACCCGTACAGAATACATCCGGATAGCGGAACATACAATTCAATGTCTGGCTGCCTCCTCCGCTCCAGCCTGTAATACCGATACGGGAAGTATCAATGAATGAATACTGACGGGCCAAGTCCAGAATTCCTTGCGCCTGGTCTTGCGAAGCAAAAGTTCCTACCTCTCCATAGATACACTTTCTCCATTCCCGTCCGCGAGGAGCCGCAGCCCCACGGTTCTCAATGCTGACTACAATATATCCCTGATTAGCCAGGTACCGATGCCACAGGTCACCTCCCTGCCATACATCCTGCACCGTAGAGCCGGCAGGTTCACCGTACACATCAATGATGACCGGATATTTCTTCGACGGATCAAAATTAACGGGCTTGATCATCCATGCATCCAGTTGCAGGTCTCCGGAACGGGTTTTGACAAACTCCTTCGGACTCAACTGAAGTTGCTGATACTGCGATGCAGCTTCCTCGTTATTTTCAATGACCGACACCGTTTTATGAGAAGGCAAGGCCACCATCTCTATCCGAGGAGGAGTCACAGAGTTGCTGAACGTATGTACCGCATATTTCCCGTCGGGAGACAAATCGTACCGATGCTGTCCCTGCTCATCCATCGGACTGAGGCGTTTCACTTCACCCTTTCCTAACAACTCGGCAGAATAAAGATACCGCTGGGTATAATTATCGGGTGAAGCAATGAAATAGACGAGACCTTTCTTCACGTCCATGCCCACCTGTTCGATAAAGTCGAACTCCCCTTTGGTAATGGGCTGAACATCTTTTCCGTCACGACTTACACGGTAAAGATGACGCCAGCCGCTTCGTTCACTCTGCCAGGTAAAGTAAGTATTATTCTTCAGCCAGGTCACCTGATCATTTGTTTCCACCCATGCGGCATCTGTCTCTGTCAGGATATTCTTCGGAGCACCGCCTCCAATAGTAGCAATCCACACCTTGTTCGTGTTCTGCGGACGGTTCATCTGCTGAATAAACAAATCATTGCTTTCCGGTATAAAATCCATTCGCATGATATAATTCTGACGAGGGTCACCGGGCAGATCAATCCATGTAGTCTCTCCACCGGAAGCTGCTACGTATCCCACCTTAACCGTCGAGTTCGTAGTTCCGGCCTTCGGATAAGGGAAACGAAGGATTTTCGGATAAAGCGAATCGACATTGTTGATAATGTCAAACCACCCAGTACCTTCTGTATCGCTTTGCCAATAGGCTATGTACTTGCCATCGGGACTCCAGCGGAAGCCGTCACGGCAAGAGAATTCTTCCTCGTACACCCAGTCGAATGTACCGTTCACAATCGTATTACTTCCGTCGCGGGTCAACTGTACAACCTTTCCGTCGGAAACATACTCCACATAGATATTGTTTCCGCTGACATAAGCCACACGTGTACCATCGGGCGAGAATTTGGCAAACATCAGACTGCTCTCTGGCAACTGTGCTCCTAATTGCCTCAACTTGCCCGTTTCCATGTTCAATACCCAATAGTCTCCGCGCGTATCATACCTCCAGACACGCCGTGTATTGGTATATACCAAAACCTGCTTATGGGAGGTGTCAAAACTAAAACTACGGACAGACAACGTGTCGGAAGTACCCGGCTTTACGAACATGGAAGCAGGAATAAGTACCTCACGCTTGTTCTTACCGGGCGTATACGAAACGATGTCGTATCCCCCAGCCGGATTTTTCTCCTTCTTTGAATAACTGTTCCCCTCTGAAAGCCAGTTTACCCGGCTTTCGCCCTTCGTGACAATCAGACCTCCGTTCACCACTTCCTCCAAGGTTGGTACATGCTGTGCATAGGATGAGAAGGCGGTCAGACAACACAGAGCTAAAAAGATGCTTTTTGTGTTCATCTACGCATTAATTTATGGTTGATTAAAATAAACTTGTAAGATATGCCAAAAGTACAACTTTTCAGCACACAAACGGAACAATCTGACATAAAAAAAACGTACTTGCACTTCTTCGAGAAACGCAAGTACGCTATTATTAAACACATGAACCTCAAATCTTCCTTTTCTGAGGCTTTTTAGAATTTTACCAAAATACGGAATACCTTACCCGGATTCACCGCCCAGCCTTCCATGGCTTCCGATGCATTTTCGGGTGACACAATGCTTGAAATCAATTTTTCTACCGGACAATTTCCTGTTTTCATATAATGTATTACAGCACGGAAATCAGCTGGCAATGCGTTTCGGGAGCCACGGATGTCCAACTCTTTCTGTACAAAGTATTTCGTCTGAAATTCTACCCCGCTCTTGGCATAACCGATACATACCACGCGTCCCGTAAAGCTGACCTCATCGACCGCCATCACGTAAGTGGCCGGACTGCCTACCGCCTCGATTACCACATCGGCTCCCAAGCCGCCTGAATATTCCTGCACACGTTCATGCACATTCTCCGTGCGTGAATTGATGACATACGTAGCTCCTACCTCACGAGCCAGAGCCAATTTCTCGTCATCCAAATCGACGGCAATCACGGTAGCTCCACGCAAGGCGGCACGTACAATGGCTCCCATACCAACCATACCACAGCCTATCACCATTACTATCTCATTGTCAATCACCTGACCGCGTGACACCGCATGAAAGCCCACGCTCATCGGTTCAATCAACGCACAGTCACGTGAAGAGATGCCCTCTGCCGGAATCACTTTCGACCAGGGAAGCACCGCATATTCACACATCACGCCGTTACGCTGTACGCCCAACGTCTCATTGTGTTCGCAGGCATTTACCCGCCCGTTCCGGCACGAGGCACATTTTCCACAATTCGTATAGGGATTCAGTGTCACATTCATGCCCTTCTTAAAACTCTCCGGTACGCCCGGTCCTACGACATCTATTACCGCACCAACTTCATGTCCCGGAATGACCGGCATTTTCACCATCGGGTTCCGCCCCAGATAAGTATTCAGGTCAGAACCACAGAAACCTACATATTCAATCTTTACCAATATTTCCCCAGCCTTCAGTTCAGGCTTCTCAATCTCTACGACCGCCATTTTCTGGGGAGCTGCAATTTGAACCGCTTTCATTTTCTTGTTATTTTTATTTTCAGATAGACTATTTTCAATCCAATACCTTGTATCCTCTCCACCCGTAATAGGCGCAAAATAAGAAACAAACCATCGGAACTACATACGCCAGATGATACATCTGTTCATTAACGTGCATCAGATAAGCCGTAAACTGGGGCAGGCAAGCATTACCCACTATCGACATCACCAGAAAAGCAGAGCCACTTTTCGTCTGACTGCCCAAATCTTTCAGTGCCAATGAAAACTGGGTAGGATACATGATGGACATGAAGAACGAAATGCCCAGCATGGCATACAGACCAATCCAGCCTCCACACACGGCAACTACGGCACAAAGCAGAATATTCACCAATGCATAGACCAGCAACATATCTTGCGGACGGAAACGAATCATCAGTCCGGTACCAATCCATCGTCCCAGCAGGAAAGCCAGCATATACAAACCGAAATAGGTGGTAGCTTCCGACTCCGAAATTCCGGCATACGAACAGCAATAGACTAAAAACAGGCTGTTGATAGCCGTCTGTCCGCCATTATAAAAAAACTGTGCAATGACGCCCCACCGCAGATGCGACCGCTTCCATACACTGAAATCAATCAGTTTTTCCTTAGAAGTGCCCCGCTGCCCTTCATCTCCAATCTTAGGCAACCTAGAGAAAATAAAGATTCCCGCAATAACCAGCAGCAATACCGCCAATGCCAGATAAGGAGTTTTCATAGCATCCGTCTCAAACTGGATATAGGCTTCCCATCCGCCCGGATAATCTGCCGGAAGCGTTTCACGCGTATAGTGCGTGCCACTCAATATCAGTTTACTCAAAAACATGGCTGCTATGAAAGCTCCGAGCCCGTTAAATGACTGCGCCAGATTCAGTCGTTGAGGAGCTGTAGCCGCATCACCTAAAGCCGTTACGTACGGATTGGCTGCGGTCTCTAAAAAACACATCCCGGTAGCAATAACAAAGAAGATGCACAGATAAGCCCAATATTCCTTCAACATGGCAGCCGGAAAGAACAACAGACCACCTGCTGCCGCCAACACCAAGCCGAAAATAATACCAGCTTTGTAGCTATACCGCTTCATGAACATGGCTATCGGAATCGGGAAAATAAAATACGCCAGCCAGTAAGCTGTTTCCGTAAAGGACGCTTCAAAGGTATTCAGTTCGCAAGTCTTCATCAGCTGCCGAATCATGGTAGGCAGCAGGTTACTACTGATAGCCCACAAAAAGAAAAGGCTGAAAACCAGTGCAAGCGGCAGTTTATAGCTATTATTATTTTTCATCATTTCCCCGTTTTTTTATTCCGACATATTCTTGATGTAAGGAAGTTCCGACAGATTATGGAAGCCATAGAAACTGCGGGCATTTTCTCCTAAGAAGAGGGCTTTCTCTCTTTCCGTCAACTCTGCGGACTTACTCACAAAGTCGTACGACATGCGGTAGGTAATGGCCGTAATGGTACGCGGATAATCCGACCCCCACATCAATTTCTCAAAGCCGACCAGCTCAGCAGCCTCACGGATGGCTCTTACCGCCCCCTTAAACGGATAAAACTCGTCATTGAACAACCAGGTAATTCCTCCCGATTCAATACGTACATGAGGATGACGCGCCAACTTAATCTGTTCCTTCCACTGAGGACGGGTTACCATACCAAAATGCCCGATGGCCACCTTCAACTTAGGACACTCCTGAATTACCTCCTCCAGTTCGCCCACCTGTGTAGCTCCGTCGGCCATGTCAATGGAAAGCAGCACCCCGTTCTGCTCCATCAGATGGAACATCTGCATCATTTCCTCACAATTCAGTCTTACACGCCCCTCTTTGAGCAGCAAGCGCTGTGCAGGAATCTTAATCCCCTGGAATCCCCGTGCAATAAGCTGACGCGCCTGATCCAGATATCCCGGCTTACGGAACTCACACATTCCGCATACAAAGAAACGGTCGGGATAACGAGCCGCAACCTCAGCCAAATAGTCATTCTGAAAACCGTCAATAAACTCTTGTGTCACCACGGCCGCAGACACCTGCGCATAGTCCATGTTAGATAAGAACACTTCGGCACTGTTTACTCCATCGGTCATGAACGGGGGAAGCATCTGTCTCACTTCCCCCATGAACAATGACCTTCCATTCTCCAAGGTGCGGATAGGAAGTCCCTCAACCACCGTATCCTGCTTCAACCACAAATGAGAATGTGCATCGATTATTATAAACCCCATATACAAATTCCTCCTTTAAGAATTAGCCCAACTTACACGGAACTGGTCGCCGATAATTTCACGCACTTCACGCACCAAAGTTTCATCCATCGGTTCCTCTATGTAAGCCACATTCTTCTTCACATTCTGCGGATTGGCCGTACTGAACAACGTTGTAGCAATGCGCGGATTGCTCACAGCATACTGCATGGCCAGTTTTTCTATCGGATAATTCTTACTCTTGCAATGCTCCATAGCCTTTCGGCAAGCCTCTACCAACGGCTGAGGAGCCGGATGCCATGACGGTACACCTCTTTCGGTCAACAAACCCATAGACAATGGAGAGGCACTGATTACCCCAATACCTTTCGACTCAAAATAGTCCAGAAAATCGACCAGCTTGTCATCACACAAGCAATAATGACAGAAGTTCAGCACCGACTCTACCGTTCCTGCCGGTGAATGGTCAATCACCCACTTCAGGTTCTCCAGTTGCAGGTCGGTGATACCCACATGACCTACTATCCCTTTCTCTCTTAACTCCACCAAAGCCGGCAAAGTCTCATTAACCACCTGATTCAAGTCGGCAAACTCAATGTCGTGCACATTAATCAGGTCGATATAGTCCACATGCAGGCGTTCCATACTCTCGTACACGCTCTCCGTAGCCCGCTTTCCGGAATAATCCCAGGTATTTACCCCGTCTTTTCCATAACGTCCTACCTTCGTAGAGAGATAATACTTGTCGCGAGGAATCTCCTTCAAAGCCTTCCCTAATACCGTTTCAGCCTTATAATGTCCGTAATAAGGAGACACATCGATAAAATTCATTCCCAAATCAATGGCGGTAAACACCGCTTCCAATCCTTCTTTTTCTTTAATGTCATGGAAGACTCCCCCCAAAGAAGAAGCTCCGAAACTCAAAGAGGATACCTTCATCCCCGTTTTTCCTATTTCATGGTATTCCATAGTGATAACTTTTTAAGATTCATACAAATAAAACATACGCTCCATCAACTGCCATTTCTCGGCAGAACTGCTTCCCGATACACATTCCTGAAAACGTGCCACATGGTCTTCCCATTCGGCCTGTCTGGGTAACTGTGCCAGGCGTTTCATCGCGCTATCCCAGTCAAAATCAAGCGGTGTTTCCACAATCATGAACAACTTGCAGCCTACGATATAGATTTCCATTTCCAGTATCCCCACTGAACGGATTCCCGCCCGAATTTCCGGCCAGGCTTTTTCACGACTATGTATCTTCCGGTATTCCGCTATCAGTTCCGGGTTGTTTTTCAAATCCAATGCCTGACAATATCGCTTGACGGGCATACCGTACTCTTTTACTCTATATCCTTCCATCTTGTTACATTTTATTATTTCGCGATTCGCAATACGGGAGCAATCTGATTCAACGGCTGTGCAGGAAGCGTAATCGACAAGCCTTCGGCGGTACGGACAAAATCGACTTTTCCGTATCCTAATAATTCCACCTTACGAATCTTTCCTTCATAAAGTTTACTGTCTGCAGCCAGTGACTTGATGTTTACCTTTCCGTCTGCCGGCCATGCCAGCACAGTAGCATACAAATATTTCGGAGTCTGTGTGAAACGGATTTCCTTTGCTCCTGCCTGACTGTAAGAACCTTCATTGAATCCCTGAGCATTGAGCGGAATATCTTCTTCCGCAATCGGACCTTCCCCGAACACTACCCACGGACGAGTATCATAAATAGCTTCCTTGTTAATGTTCATCCATGCCCCAAATTCATTCAGGATTTTCTCTTCTTTTTCATCGAAAGTTCCATCTGCACGCAGAGGTACGCTCAGCAACAGATTTCCATTCTTGCTCACAATGTCTACCAACAGTTTAGCTACGTATGCCGCTGATTTATATTCGTTTTTCTCGTAAATAGACGTATTGTAATGCCATCCGCCAATGCAGGAACATGACTGCCACGGCTGATCGATAATTTTATTGGGAGCACCGCGCTCTACGTCCCACACCAAAGCTTTTCGCTGATTTTCATCAAGAATCTTACCAAACATCACCGCTTCCAGTTTCCCTTTGTGAGTAGCCATATTGTGGTTGTAGAAATGAGCCGCAATCTTCAATCCCGCGTCACTCACCGGATAGAAAGGTGCTACTGTCACATCAAAATACAGCAAATCGGGATTATAGCGATTGATCACATCGAGTGTACGGTTATAGAAGTTTGTACAATATTCCTGGCTCGGTACACAAACTCCATTGCCCCAAGCCCACTGGCGGTGAATCATTCCGTTATCCCAGCTGTTCTCACTCAATGGATGATTCTGTGCATACAAATCCTGCGGATCGTATCCTTCCCACCATTTTCCTTTTCCGTCTGCTTTGGTCAGTTTTCCATCGTATGGAATTCCTTTCTTCGGACCTTTCGTATCATGACGCTGAGAAGGCTCATACCAGCTCCACGCATGGTCGGCATGCAAGCTGACTCCAAAATACAATCCGTATTTTCTTGCCGCTTTTTCCCATCCGGCCAAAATATCTTTCTTCGGCCCCATATTCACTGAATTCCATGGCTGATACTTGCTGTCCCACAAGTCCATGTTGTCATGATGATTACCCAAAGCAAAGAAGTACTGGGCACCTATTTTCTTATAAAAGGCTACCAGCTTATCCGGGTCCCAGTTTTCCGCCTTCCACAAGGGAATAATATCCTTGAAACCCACTTCCGACGGGTGTCCGTAGTGTTTTACATGATATTCATACTCACGAGTACCCTCCATATACATGGAACGAGCCATCCAGTCGCCTGAACCTTCCACACACTGCGGTCCCCAATGAGCCCATATACCAAATTTCACGTTACGGAACCATTCCGGCACCTGATAGTTTTCCAATGAACTCCATGTGGGTTCAAACTTTCCTTTCATCATCGGTTCATCCTGTTCCGATACTGGTACCTGATAAGTCTGTGCCGACAATCCGGCCATGGATAAAAATAAAGAGGCGAATATAAGCTTTGCTTTCATAAGTATTATTCTGATTGTGTTTTTACAAAAACAAATGTACGGAGAAGTTTAAACAAGGGATAGGATTAAACTGAGCGTTTATGTGTCAATATCGACAAAACAAAAGATTTCAATGAGATTCAATGTGACTATATCGATTTTTATTGACAAATATCGATTATTAAAGGAGTCATTCGGAAAAGAAAAAATAATCATGTAATTTTAGGGCGAAAAAGAATTGCTTATGAACTTGCAAGTAGAACAAATGCATCCACTCGTCCTGAATGTGGGACTGGCTATACATAATGCCGACTGGAATTGGAAAAACGTAAACAGTCCGTTTACACGTTTATATTATATCACAGAAGGTACCGCACAGATAGAATTACCCGATGGAATACATACTCTATATCCGCATCACATGTATTTTATTCCATCATTTACAGTGCATACCAATATCTGCGATTCACATTTCGAGCACTACTACTTACATATTTATGAAGATCACTACTCAGAAGACGACTGGCTGGAACACTGGAAGTTCCCGTTAGAAATAGAGGCAAGTCCACTTGATTTATCTCTTTTCCAACGTTTATGTGAAATTAATCCACACATGAATCTTCAGAAGTCAGACCCGACAACCTATGACAACAATCCTACACTCATGAGAAATCTACTTAGAAACAGGCAACGAGCCTTCTGTGACAAAGTAGAATCAAGAGGCATTGTACTGCAACTATTGTCACATTTCCTAAAATATGCCCAGCCTAAAAATGAAATGGAAGACAACCGAATTGCCAAGGCTGTACGCTATATCCATAAACATATTGCAGAAGAAATTGAATTGGAAAAGCTCGCAGAAATCTCTTGCCTTTCCAAAGACCACTTTATCCGGCTTTTCAAGAAAGGAATGGGAACTACTCCGTTACAATATGTCAATCAAAAAAAGATAGAAAAAGCTCAGTTGCTTTTACTTACTGAAGAACTAGCTGTTAAAGAAATTGCTTTTCAATTGGCATTTGAGGACTATTCTTATTTCAACCGCCTGTTCAAAAAAGTCACAGGTATGACTCCCCAAGAATATCGCCGGTTATACTCACACTAGTCATTATAATCACATTTTCCGAAAAGACTTTTATATAACTGCCAGATGATAAACATATACTCTCAAAGCACTTTCTACGTTTCTCTCCCATAAGCCATACGGTTCACATCCGGGAAACCTACATTTCCGGAACTTAAAACATATAGTTCCCGGCAAGAAAACATAAAAGAATGACTGACGTTATTTTCATAGCGTACAGGCATTCTTCACAATAAATCATCTAATAGACTAGTTTTTCATTTGAACCTTCATCACAAATCCTCCACGCGGCAGACAGTCCACCTCATGTATAGCTTTCTTCAAGCCAGAGAGCATCTGTATATCAAACTGATTACGTTCTTTTCCATCGGCATACAAAGTGATTTCTTTGACGGGTTCCTGAATAAAACTTAAATCCACAGCAAGCGATTTCTTCCCGTTTGTTCCGTTCAGACCGGCAATATACCAGCAATCACCACTTTTCCGGGCAAGCACTACATAGCTGGAAGGATAACCGCTTAGCAATTTCGTATCGTCCCAAACGGTGGGAAGCGAAGAGATAAACGAACGTATTTCAGCTGGTTGGGCATGGTATCCTTCGGGGCGGTCGGCCAAATGCTGCAAGGCAGATTCAAACGCAACCAGCAGAGCCAGTTCATGCCCGTTCGAAGTGATATGTGGATGCTGAGAGTCTGTAAAAGTACAAGGAGTATAGTCCATCGGGCCCACTACATTACGCGTAAAAGGCAATGTACAGTTATGCCATGCCGCACTGTCGGTCAATGTCTCCTTATTATTATACCATTCAGCTCCATATACTCCTTCTACTGACATCAAATGAGGATAAGTGCGCTGCCAGCCTCGCGGAATAGGAGCTCCATGAAAGTTTACCATCAAATGATATTTAGCCGCATCCTCCAGAATGTCCACAAAATAATTCATCGTAGATATACTGTCCTGGCTGAAGAAATCTACTTTTATCCCTTTTACTCCCATGGACTCAAGCCAGGCAAATTCTTTCTGACGCATTTCCGGCTTGTTCAAACGATACAAAGGACCGAACGCACACCACGCGGTGGAAGAATTATACCATAACAAAGGAGCAATATTCTTCTGTTTTGCATAAGCCAAGGCATCTTCCACATTGCCGCCGTTCCCCATTTCGTCCCATTCCGCATCAATCAGCATATAAGGGAGATGAAAATCTGCGGCAAAATCAATGTACTTCTTTATTATCTGATAATCTCTTGAACCATGATTGTAAGCCCAGTAAATCCATGAAACAACTCCCGGCTTAATCCAGGAGACATCGCTCAGACGACAAGGTTCACTGACATCTGTCACCAGGGTAGATTCTACCACATCAGCCAAAGAACCGATAATGGCCACGCGCCAAGGTGAACACCATCTGCCGGAAACGTTGGTCGGCTCTGCCATCTCCACTTTGTAGCTCGATGCACTGGAGGCATTGTTCAACCAGGAACCACAGTTACCTTTCGCCACATTTGCTTCTGAGATAAGGGTAAAAACAGAACCTGCCACTTCAAACAATGCCGGGAATCCCCATTGTCCAGCAGTATATCCCTGCACACGTCCTTTATTTTTCAGATAGAAGTCTTCATAAGCTTGATTCAGTTTCTGTGTCCATCGGGTAATGCCTTCCTGAAAGACAAAAGCTGTATTTTCATCGGTCACACATATCTCTTTTGTCGGCTGAGGAAACACATAGCGAAAAGCAATACCGTCATCATACACCCGAAGTTCCAAATCCAGCGATACATTCTGACCGTTCTCGAAATGAAATACCTGCTGGTTTCCTTCGTTCGTGCAATGACGGCGTTTACCCGTTATCATGGTATAATCCTCACGTATGGAAGTCACGGCAGAAGAAGACACGTAATTAAATTCATCTCCGGATGCACGTTGAAGCTGAAGTCCTATATTCTCTAACTGAACTACCGAAATCGGAACATCTCCTTTTTTATATATCACACGCAATCCTTTCACCGGATTATCCCAGCTCACTCCTATTTTCTTATTAGGAGAGTACAAACTATCATCTGCTTTCACTGTTATACCGGAAAAGAATACACATACGAAAAGAAGGCATGCCTTCCATGAATTAGAAATTAATTGTCTGTACATAATTGTTTATTCATTTTATTGGATGACAAAATTATCCGTTCTTTCAGGAAATAAATTGCATAAAACCGTTTTATACAGGACAATATCGATATATAAAGAGTACATAAACAAATTTTATCCACAAAAAGTTCTTACTATGTACGCAAAAAGTGACTTTTTGCACAGTATTGTGCCCTTTAACAAAACAGGACAATATGCAACAGAGCTTGATAAAGAGGAGATAACAATATAATTTTATATAAAACTTCCCCTAAAAGCGAGGAATCGAGGAAAAACTTTCTACTTTTGCAACTTGTAATTAAAAGAACTCATTTGCAGATGAAAATAAAGTTTTTGCCATTGATTGCAGTACTCTTTGCTGCAACATCTATAATGACATCGTGTTTGGATAATGATGTAGAACAGATTACGTATACATCTGAAACCAGTATTACGGGATTCTCTTTGGGGACATTGAATATCAATCGCATGGGAAAAGACAAAAATGGTTTAGATCGTCCTTATGTAGATACACTTGATTGTTCTAACTATCCATTCACCATTGACCAAATCAATAGAACCATCACAAATAAAGACTCACTCCCCGTAGGAACCCACATAGATAAGGTTATTACCAGTATCACATATGATGCGGGAATGCTAGCCTACAAACCCAAAGGCTCCGAACGTGATACCATCTGGACATCAACTGACTCTATCGATTTTACTGACCCGGTGGAATTTAAAGTGTATGCATATAGTGGTGTAGAAGGAAAACCTTATACAATTACCATTAACGTACATAAGCAGGAACCGGACACAATTTCATGGAAGAAGTTTGATAACAATCCATTTAGTGCTGGAAACTTGAGTGAACAGAAAGCTGTATATGCCAATGAGAAGATTTATATTTTTGGGAAAAAGAATAATGGCAATACTTGTATAGAATATACTAAAGCTATAAATGTTCCTGGAGAGAACGGACTGAAAGATAACCCGACGTCATGGACTCCTATAGAAAATTTACCATTAAACATCGATACTTATTCTGCCACAGTATGTGCAGGAAACATCTATTTCCTGGCAGAAACTAATAAACAGCTTTACAAACTGGATGCAAATAGCAATAAAATTACTTCTGTAGGCACAGAAACATTTGAAATGCTAATAGGAGCAAATGAAATAAAAAGTGAACTTTACGCTGTAAAAGGTGGAAAAAGTGGTATATATAAAGAAAATACATGGACAGAAGATGCTGACCCATTCACACTGTTCCCGACAGGTAAACCTTTCTTCTCCAATACAACTACTGCATCTTACAACAGCAACGTTACTACTACTGTAGCTCTTTGCTATAATCAGGGCACTACAGCCAATGACACAACAGCGTTGGTATTCAACCGCATGTCAAGTGATAGCAAATGGGAAACAAGAATGCAGAATCTTCCACTGCCGAACCTGAAAAACGTCACCATGATTTACTACGACGGAAAGCTGTATGCTTTCGGTGGGGAAAGTGTAAAACCGGAAGTGAAACCTTTCAGCCAGTTCTATTGTTCTACCGATAACGGACTTTGCTGGAGACCTGTCACTGAATGTATGGCTTTCCCAGCAGAATTCGGCACACTTTATACTACACACCACGGCAATTATTCATGCGCCGTAACTCCCAAACTGGAAAACGGAACGTCCAGAGGTAACTTTATCTGGATTGTGTGGGAAGATGGAAGCATCAGCCGAGGACGTATCAACCGACTGGGATTCACTCCTAAATGGTAATCTAAAAAACTGAAAAACAACAAAGCTATGCTATATAAAGACCAAATTGACAAGAACCGGATACCGGCACATATTGCTATCATTATGGATGGCAACGGACGCTGGGCCAAACAGCAGGGACATGCCCGTACTTTCGGACACCAGGCTGGCGCCGAAACCGTACATGTCATTGCGGAAGAAGCCGCACGGCTGGGCGTGAAGTATCTGACTCTTTATACATTCTCTACCGAAAACTGGAATCGTCCGGTAGATGAGGTTGCCGCACTGATGAGTTTACTTATGGACTCTATTGAAGAAGAAACCTTCATGAAGAACAACATCAGCTTCCGCATCATCGGTGAAACAGAAAAATTGCCGGAAAACGTACTTGCACGATTGAACAAGTGCATCGAACGTACGTCAAAGAACACGGGAATGTGTCTGACTTTAGCATTAAGCTATTCTTCTAAATGGGAAATCACGGAGGCTGTCAAAAAAATTGCCCGTGAAGTGAAAGAAGGAATACTCACTCCCGAGGAAATTACAGACCAGACCATTGACCGATGTCTGGCCACTCATTATATGCCCGACCCGGACTTGCTAATCAGAACAGGCGGTGAAATCCGTCTGAGCAACTACCTGCTTTGGCAATGCGCCTACGCGGAACTGTATTTCTGTGACACTTTCTGGCCGGACTTCAAGGCCGAAGAATTATGTAAGGCTATTTGTGACTTTCAAAAAAGAGAACGCCGATTCGGCAAAACCAGTGAACAAATTTAACAAAGAACAATGCAAAACCGTTTTTCACTTCTTCTATTGATTGCTGCATGTCTTTCGTCTGCTCCAATGGGGGGATATGCACAGGACAATAATACAACTGAACAAAGCGATAAACCAGTTATCCTTTACAACGGAACACCTAAAAAATATGAAATCGCCGACATCAAGGTCAGCGGAGTAAAGAACTATGAGGATTATGTCTTGATAGGTATTTCCGGCTTGGCTGTCGGACAAACTATCACCGTACCGGGAGATGACATCACCTCGGCCGTAAAAAGATACTGGCGTCATGGCTTGTTCTCTGACGTGAAAATCACTGCAGATAAGATTGTAGACAATAAAATCTACCTGTCTATCCAGCTGACACAGCGTCCTCGTATTACCGACATCGTAATTCACGGTGTGAAAAAGAGTGAACGTGAAGATTTGCAGGCTAAACTGGGTATGGCCAAAGGTACACAGGTTACACCGAACTTGATTGACCGTGCCAAGATTTTGATCAAGAAGCATTTTGACGAGAAAGGTTTCAAGAATGCGGAAGTAAACATCATTGAGCGCGAAGACCCGGAAAACAAGGAGCAGGTATATGTAGATGTGAACATTGACAAGAAAGCTAAAGTCAAAGTCCACCAGATTACCATTGACGGAAACGAGGTCCTGACTGACAAGAAGTTGAAGCGTGTCATGAAGAAGACCAACGAAAAAGGTAAGCTGATTAACCTTTTCCGCGCCAAGAAGTTCATCAATGAACGTTACGAAGAAGATAAGCAGAAAATCATCGATAAATATAACGAGCTGGGTTACCGTGACGCACAGATTGTAGTAGACAGTGTATCGCCGTACGATGAAAAGACGGTAGATGTCTACATGAAAATCTACGAAGGACAGAAATATTACCTTCGTGACATCACCTGGGTAGGTAACACAGTATATCCTTCTGACCTGTTGAACGAACAGCTCCGCATGAAACGCGGTGATGTATATAACCAGAAGTTGCTGAACGACCGTATCTCTAACGATGAAGATGCAATCGGTAACAACTACTATAACCGCGGATATGTGTTCTACCGCCTCGACCCGGTGGAAGTAAATATTGACGGTGACTCTATCGACCTGGAAATGCGTATCACTGAAGGTCCGCAGGCCAGCATCAGTCACGTACGCATCAACGGTAATGACCGTCTGTATGAAAATATCGTACGTCGTGAGTTGCGTACACGTCCAGGCGACCTCTTCAGTAAGGAAGCACTGGAACGTTCTTACCGTGAAATTGCACAGATGGGACACTTCAACCCTGAAAATATCAAGCCGGATGTACAGCCGAACTTCCAGGACGGTACAGTCGACATCAACTGGGGACTGGAATCAAAAGCCAACGACCAGGTGGAATTCTCTGCCGGTTGGGGACAGACTGGTATCATCGGTAAGCTGAGTTTGAAGTTCACCAACTTCTCATTTGCGAACTTGTTCCGCAAAAACGATAACTACCGCGGTATCCTGCCGCAAGGTGACGGACAGACACTGACCATCAGTGGGCAGACCAACGGACGCTACTATCAGTCATACAGTGTATCGTTCTTCGATCCATGGTTTGGCGGCAAGCGCCCGAACTCATTCTCTGTTTCGGCCTTCTACTCTATCCAGACCGACGTAAGCAGCCAGTATTACAACTCTGCTTACATGAACAACTACTACAACATGTTGAGCGGATACGGATACTACGGAGGTTATGGAAACTATTATGACAACTACGAATCTTACTACGACCCCGACAAGTCAATCAAGATGTTCGGTGTATCTGTAGGATGGGGTAAGCGTCTGCGCTGGCCGGATGACTACTTTACCTTATCGGCTGAATTGTCTTACCAGCGATTCATGTTGAAAGACTGGAGTTACCTCTATATCAAACTGAACAACGGACAGTACATGAACACCGGTAACTGTAATAACCTGAGCCTGAACCTGACCTTGTCACGTAACTCTACGGATAACCCGATTTTCCCGCGTTACGGTTCAGAATTCTCGGCTTCTTTGCAGATTACTCCGCCGTACTCTCTGTTCAGCAAGAAGGACTACTCTACTTACGGTAAAGACAACTACCACGATGCTGCCAGCATGTACAAGTGGATTGAATACCACAAGTGGAAATTCAAAGCCAAGACTTATACAGCCTTGATGGATATCCAGAAATGTCCGGTTATCATGACCCGTACAGAATTCGGTATCCTCGGTCACTTCAACAAATACAAACGTTCACCATTTGAAACCTTCTACGTGGGAGGTGACGGTATGACTGGTTACAGCTACAACTATGCATCCGAAACCATCGCCCTGCGTGGATATGAAAACGGTTCATTGACTCCGTACGGAAGTGAAGGTTATGCTTACATCCGTCTGGGTGCCGAGCTCCGCTATCCGCTGATGCTGGAAAACTCTACCAGTATCTATGCACTGGGCTTCGTGGAAGCAGGTAACGCATGGAACAACGTGACCGACTTTAACCCCTTCCAGTTGAAACGTTCTGCCGGATTCGGTGTACGTATCTTCCTGCCGATGATTGGTATGATGGGTATTGACTGGGCTTACGGTTTCGACAAGATTGACGGTTCAATGCAATACAGCGGAAGCCAGTTCCACTTTATCATCGGACAAGAATTCTAACACTTAAAAACCAATGATTATGAAGAGACTCATTTTATCCGTTATGCTGTTAGTGGCCGCCGTAGGCATGGCCTCAGCACAGAAATTCGCCCTGATAGATATGGAGTATATCCTCAAGCAGATACCTTCTTATCAACAGGCCAACCAACAGATGGAGTCACTGTCAAAGCAATGGCAAAGCCAGATTGAGGCCAAAGCCAATGAAGCGAAGAAGCTGTACGAAGATTACCAGAAAAGCGCCAACACGCTTTCTGCTACTCAGAAAACCAGCAAAGAGGAAGCTATCGTAGCCAAAGAGAAAGAAGCGGCAGAGCTCCGCAAGCAATATTTCGGACCGGAAGGTGAACTGATGAAGAAACGCCAGGAGCTGATTTCTCCGATTCAGGATGCCATCTACAATGCAGTGAAAGAAATTGCTACCCAGCGCGGATACGATGCCGTAATAGACCGTGCCTCGGCACAGAGCATGATTTTTGCTTCTCCACGCATTGATATAAGCAATGAGGTTCTTGCAAAACTAGGATATTCAAATTAATTTTATACATTTGCAACCGGGTGATAATAAGCCCTGTTTTATACATCGAATTAATTAATAACAAATAGAAACTTGAGATTATGTTGAAGAAAATTGCTTTTTTACTTTTACTCATCGCACCGATGAGTGTATTCGCACAAAAATTTGCGCACTTTAAATCAATGGATATCATCCCAGTAATGCCGGAATACGCAAAGGCACAGACAGACATCCAGACTATGCAGAAACAATATGAGGACGAAATCAAACGTGCTTCTGACGAATTCAACAAGAAATATGCAGAATACCAGCAGGAACAGAAGAACCTGCCGCAGAACATTCAGGAACGCCGCCAGAAAGAATTGCAGGAACTGAGTGAAAAAGGTATGCAGTTCCAGCAGGATGCTCAGCAGCAGTTGCAGAAAGCATACGCTGACATGATGGAACCGATTTACAAAAAACTGGAAGATGCCGTACAGGCTGTAGGTAAAGCAGGTGCTTATACTTACGTATTCGACCTGAACCGTACTGATATTCCTTACATTGACGAAGCTCAGTCAAAAGATATTACAAACGACATCAAGACTAAATTGGGCATCAGCCTGACAGCAGTTCCTGCTACTCCAGCAGCACCTGCAGCAACTCCTGCACAGTAATTAAAGAAACTCTTTGTCGTACTGACTACATGTCATTCAGAGAAACACACAAAAGATTTCTCTGAATGACATTTTTCTTTTCAAACCTTTCAACTGTTTTCCCATGTACCCTCTATCTGCCCCTCACACCGGCCCTATCGGAGTATTCGATTCCGGATACGGAGGTCTTACCATCTTAGGAAAATTCATCGAACGACTGCCACAGTACGATTACCTGTACTTGGGAGATAATGCCCGTGCTCCATACGGCACACGTTCGTTCGAAGTGGTCTACGACTTCACCCTGCAGGCTGTCAAGAAATTGTTTGAACTGGGCTGCCCGCTGGTCATCCTGGCCTGCAATACGGCTTCCGCCAAAGCGCTCCGCAGCATCCAGCAGAACGACCTTCCTCACATGGATCCGACCCGCCGCGTATTGGGAGTAATACGCCCCACCGTGGAATGCATCGGTGAAATCACCCGCAACGGGCACGTAGGCCTGCTGGCCACAGCCGGCACCGTACGCTCCGAATCCTATCCGCTGGAGATTAAAAAGATTTTTCCAGACATTCAGGTCACAGGAATGGCCTGCCCCATGTGGGTGCCACTGGTAGAGAACAAGGAATACGACGGTGACGGAGCCGACTATTTCGTCAAGAAATACATTGATACCATCCTGCAGAAAGATCCGGATATCGACACCCTGATTTTAGGCTGTACGCACTATCCCCTGCTTCTGCAAAAGATACGGCAGTACACCCCCTCGCACATCCGACTGGTAACGCAAGGCGAGTATGTCAGCGAAAGCCTGAAAGACTATCTGTTGCGTCATCCGGACATGGACGCACGCTGTTCCAAGAACAAGCGACGGGAGTTTCTTACCACAGAATCGGTCGAGAAATTCCGGGAATCGGCTTCGGTATTCTTACACTGCACAGACGTACATGTACGCAATGTCCAACTTGAATAACACAAAAATGGTCCGCCTCTGAATCTTCTCACAAAGGCGGACCATTTTTTGTTTTATATGACCTGACTGCTATTCAGCCACAAAAGTCGCGTGCTGCACATTCCGGCTGTCCGGACCTACCATCACCTCAAATTCTCCCGGTTCATATCCATATTCCAGACGAGAGTTATAATACTTCAAATCATCCTCGTCGAGCACAAATTCCACATTCTGCGTCTCTCCCTTTTTAAGGGCCACACGACGGAAAGCTTTCAGCTCCTTCACCGGACGGGAGATTTCTACATACACATCGTGAAGGTACAGCTGCACAATCTCTACTCCGTCACACTCGCCGGAATTGGTTACAGGCACGGTTACCTTCAACTGACCGCCCTTGGCCATACGCTCGGCACTCAACTGCAAATTACCGTAGCGGAAAGTGGTATAACTCAAACCATAGCCAAAAGGATATAGCGGTTCATTGCTCTGGTCGATGTAATTGCTGCCATAACGGTTAAAAGTGGTATCATCCGTATCCGGACGACCCGTGTTCAGGTGATTATAATAAAGCGGCAACTGTCCCACCGCACGCGGGAAGCTCGTGGTCAGCTTACCTGAAGGAGACATGTCACCAAACATCACATCGGCAATGGCATCGCCCGCTTCACTGCCGGCAAACCACACGTTCAGGATAGCCGGTACATGCTCAGACTCCCAGCATAAATCCAGCGGACGACCGGTAAACAAAGCCAGTATCACCGGCTTTCCGGTAGCCACCAGTGCCTTCAACAAATCTTTCTGCGCATCCGGAATCTGAATATCCGTACGAGAAGAAGACTCTCCGCTCATCTCGGCACTCTCACCTAATGCGGCCACAATCACATCGGCCGAAGCCGCCACGCGCAAAGCCTCAGCCCGCAACTGACGGTCATCACCACGTGTCAGCGGACGAGGTTCGACCGCCCCTTTCTCTATATGCTCACTATAATACACGTTACTTCCTTTGGCATAAGAAACCGTAGCCTTATCACCTACCGCACGACGGAAAGCTTCGTACATCGTCACATGACGGTCTGTCTGACAATCCATGTTCCACGTGCCGCACATATTGTTCTGCGCATCAGCCATCGGCCCAATCAATGCAATGCGTCCCTTTTTCTGCAAAGGCAACAACTTACCCTCGTTCTTCAACAACACAAACGTTTCGGCCGCAATCTCACGTGCCGCTTTACGATTCGCTTCCGTAAACAGTTCCTTGCGACCTCGAAGCGTATCACAATACTTATAAGGATTCTCAAACAATCCTAACTTATACTTGGCCTCCAGTACCCGACGGCAGGCCTCGTCAATCCGCTCCTGCGTCACGGCCTTCTCCTTCAATGAAGCTTCCAGCGTATGCAAGAAACCATGTGCCACCATATCCATGTCCGTTCCCGCATTCAGTGCCCGAGCAGAAGCCTCCTTCAAGTCGGCCACCCCATGAGTTTTCATCTCACCAATTGAATTGTAGTCGGTCACCACAAAACCCGTGAATCCCCACTCATTGCGGAGCAAATCCGTCAGCAGCCATTTGCCGGCTGTAGCAGGCACCCCGTTGATGGTATTGAACGAGCTCATCACCGAGCCCACTCCGGCTTCCACCGCACCCTTGTAAGGAGCCAGGTACACATTATACATCAGATTACGACTCATATCCACCGAATTATAATCACGTCCCGATTCCGAAGCTCCATACAGCGCAAAGTGCTTCACACAAGCCATGATTTCATTGTTCTGCTTCATGCCGTCACCCTGATAACCGCGCACATACGCTCCGGCCATCAGCGCGCCAAGGTACGGGTCTTCTCCACTTCCTTCTGCAATACGTCCCCAGCGGGCATCCCGACAGATGTCTACCATCGGACTGAATGTCCAGCTGATTCCATCGGCACTGGCTTCCGTGGCAGAAATGCGTGCCATGCGCGTTACCGCTGCCGTATCCCAGCTACAAGACAGGGCCAACGGAATCGGGAAGATCGTTTCGTACCCGTGAATCACATCGGCACCCACTATCAGAGGAATTCCCAGACGAGTCTCCTCCACCGCCATACGCTGCATCTGGTAAATCTTGTTCACTCCCTTCACATTGAAAAAGCCGCCGACCTCTCCAGCCCGGATAGCTTCTGCCATCTTGCTGTTCTTCACTGCTCCCGACACCAAATCATTTCCTGCCGGCAGATTCAGCTGTCCCAACTTTTCATGTAAGGTCATGCGCCCCATCAGGTCACTGATAAAGCGGTCTATCTCCGCATCCTTTCCCCCGGAATTCGGCGAAGAACATCCTGCCATTGTCAAAAGCAAAGCCCCCGCCTTTACAAACTGACTTATTTTTCCCATAGATATCGTAATTTTTAGAATTCGTTCTTCCAAAAATATCAATTTTTCACACAAAACGAGCCAGAAATACGAGGTTTATTTTCGCACCAGCAGAACGCAAGTACGTTTTAAAAAAACGCAAGTGCATTCGATATGAAACGCTTTGGCGTTTGAAGTAAAACGAACTTGCGTTTCAAACAAAACGCTTTGGCGTTTTCTTCCAAACGCTTCGAGGTTTGAAGTGTACTGAAAATAGTTGTCAGTTTGAAGATTAATTCCTGACAAAGTT
>OOCH01000145.1_pt1 | contig 81025 bp, 81 predicted proteins | sample 1671641 | NCBI WGS metagenome assembly OOCH01 (sample SAMN06348177, study PRJEB24527) | human gut metagenome | biome: human gut; feature: ankylosing spondylitis patient; material: feces | host: Homo sapiens | place: China | collected 2015-10
TGTGGCCCTTTTCCAGCAGGTCGTTGGGGTGCTTGTCGTCGGTGCAGAACATGCACCGCTCGATGTACTTCTCGCACAGCAGGGGGGCCAGGGCCTCCAGGTTCCGGGCGGCGGTGCCCTCCCGGATCATAATGAACTGTCCCCGCTCCAGCTTGGCCATAGCCTCCTCCACGTTGGAGCACTCATGGTCGGAATACACGCCGGCGGCGATGTAGGCGTTCAGGTCGTTGCCGGTAAGGCCCGGGGCGTGACCGTCGATCTTTTTATGGTGAGCCTGGGAGGCCACGATCTTCTCCACCACCTGGCTGTCGCCGTTGATGATGCCCACAAAGTTCATCATCTCCGCCAGGCCCTGGACCCGGGGATGGTCGTAGAAGGAGTCGATGGCCCGATAGTCCAGATTGGCTCCGGACTCGTCCAGCGGCGTGGCCGGAACGCAGGAGGGCAGCATGAACCGCACGTCCACCGGCAGGTCCTCGGTGGCCTGGAGCATATACTCGATGCCATCGGTGCCCATGACGTTGGCGATCTCGTGGGGGTCGGTGATGACGGTGGTGGTGCCGTGGGGCAGCACGGCCTTGGCAAACTCCTTGGGGCTTACCAGGGAGCTTTCCAGATGAATGTGGGCGTCGATGAAGCCCGGCAGCACGATCTTGCCGCCTACGTCCGCCTCCACCTTGCCGTGGTATTCGCCCATGCCCACAATGAGCCCCTCGGCCACGGCGATGTCCCCGCGGCACAGCTCGTTGGAGAACACGTTGACGTAGGTAGCGTTTTTCAGCACCAGGTCTGCCGGGACCCGGCCCGCCGCCACGTCGATGACATGGAGCTTCTTGTTGAGCTTGCGGTTGATTTTCCCTGCGTAGCTTTCCTTCACAGCCATGACGAAATCCTTCCTTCCTTTCTCCCGCACAGAGCGGAAACGAAACTGCAAAAGCGTTATCTCTTTTGTTAATTCCTCATATTACCACAACTAATGCCGCTTGTCCACTGTTTTTTCGGGAAAATCACAGCCCCAGCAGGAACTTTGCCTTCAGCACGGCGGTGACGGTTTTGCCGTCCTGAATCTCGCCGCTGAGGCACCGCTGCACCAGCTCCTGAAAGGGGATGCGCCGGACGGACAGGAACTCGTCCTCGTCGGGATGGGTGTCGCCGAAGGTCAGGCCCCGGGCCAGGTACAGATGCAGCACCTCGTCATAGCAGCCCGGGGAGGCGATGATCTGCCCCAGGGGCTGCCAATCCGCCGCCGTGGCCCCCACTTCCTCCTTCAGTTCCCGCTGGGCGGTGACGAAGGGCTCCTCGCCGGGCTCCCGCTTCCCGGCAGGGATCTCCAGCAGCGTCCGGGAGAAGGCATAGCGGTACTGGGTCACCATGGGAACGCAGCCGTTTTCGTCCAGGGCCAGGATCCCTACGCCGCCGGGGTGCTCCACCACCTCCCGCAGGGATGTTTTCCCGTTGGGCAGGGCCACCGTGTCCACCCGCAGCCGCAGGACGCGGCCCTTGTATACCTCCCGGCTTTCCAGGCATTTTTCCGTCAGATCCATTGTCAGAACTCCTCTCTGTTTTTTGCTATCATACGCGCATTCTCCCGGAAAATCAAGAGTGGGTTATTCTCCAAGTAGGATAAGGCTTTTACCTTGCGAAAGCTGCTCAAGCATGGTATAATTTCTGCTGATGTTTGAAATTATGCCCCCGCATGGCGGCGGGCCGGGACAAAGGAGACGATCACATGGCAACCTTCACCGTTAACGGGCAGAGCGTGACCGTGGAAAAAAATCAGAAGCTCATCCGCTTTCTGCGGGATACCCTGCACCTGACCTCCGTTAAGGACGGGTGCAGCGAGGGCGCCTGCGGCACCTGCCACGTCCTCATCGACGGCAAGCCCACCAAGGCCTGCATCCCCCAGACCGACAAGCTGGAGGGCAAGACCATCCTCACGGTGGAGGGCCTTTCCGATTGGGAAAAGCAGGTGTATACCTTCGCCTTCGGCGAGGCGGGAGCCGTTCAGTGCGGCTTCTGCATCCCCGGCATGGTCATCTCCGCCAAGGGGCTGCTGGACGTGAATCCCGATCCCACCCGAGAGGAGGCCGCCTTCGCCATCCGCAACAACATCTGCCGCTGCACCGGCTATGTGAAGATCATCGACGGCATCCTGCTGGCGGCCAAGATTCTCCGGGAGGGGAAGCTGCCGGAGGCCTCCGCCGACGACTGGAAAATGGGCAGCCGGGTCCACCGGCTGGACGTGGAGGAAAAGGTGCTGGGCACCGGCCAGTACCCCGACGACGTGTATGTGGACGGGATGTGCTACGGCGGCGCGGTGCGCAGCCGGTACGCCCGGGCCCGGGTCCTGTCCATCGACGTCAGCGCCGCCCAGGCCCTGCCCGGCGTGGTGTGCGTACTGACCCAGAAGGACATCCCTGGCAAGGTCAACGTGGGCCACCTGAAGAAGGACCAGCCCACCCTGATCGGCGTGGGCGAGATCACCCACTATCTGGGGGACTCCGTGGCCCTAATCTGCGCCCGGGACCAGGAGACCCTGGAGGCCGCCAAGAAGCTGGTGAAGGTGGAGTATGAGGTCCTCCCTGCCGTGCATAGTCCCCGGGAGGCCGCCGCCCCGGACGCGCCCCTGGTGTTCGAGGGGGACGAGAACAACGTCCAGGCCTATAAGCACGTCTCCCGGGGCGACGCAGACGGCGCTATCAAGAATGCAAAATATGTGCTGACCCAGCACTTCCACACCCCCTGGACCGAGCACGCCTTCCTGGAGCCGGAGTGCTGCGTTGCTCTGCCCCTGGAAAACGGCGGCGTGAAGCTGCTGACCTCGGACCAGAGCGCGCACACCACCATGCACGAGTGCGCCGCCATGCTGGGGGTGGACTATGACCACTGCCAGGTCCAGAATATGCTGGTGGGCGGCGGCTTCGGCGGCAAGGAGGACATGTCCGTCCAGCACCATGCCGCCCTGCTGGCGTATGTGGCCCGTGTGCCGGTGAAGGTAAAGCTCTCCCGCCAGGAGTCCATCCTGGTCCACCCCAAGCGCCACAGCTTCGACATGGACTTCACCATGGGCTGCGACGAAAACGGCATCATCCAGGGCGTCAAGGCCAGCGTGGTGTCCGACACCGGCGCCTTTGCCTCTCTGGGCGGGCCGGTGCTGGAGCGGGCCTGCACCCATGCGGCGGGGCCCTATGCCTATGAAAACTTCGAGATTGAGGGCCGCGCGTATTACACCAACAATCCTCCCGCCGGGGCCTTCCGGGGCTTTGGCGTGACCCAGACCTGCTTCTGCACGGAGACGCTGCTCAACGAGATGGCGGATCTGGTGGGCATCAGCCCCTGGGAGATCCGTTATCGCAATGCCATCCGCCCCGGCGGCGTTTTGCCCAACGGCCAGATCGTGGATGAGTCCACGGGCCTGGTGGAGACGCTGGAGGCCATCAAGCCCGCCTATGACGAGGCCGTTCGCAGCGGCGACCCCGTGGGCATCGCCTGCGCCATGAAAAACGCCGGTGTGGGCGTGGGCATCCCCGATTGGGGCCGCTGCAAGCTCATCGTCGAGGACGATGGCAAGGTGCATATTTACTCCGGCGCGTCCTGCATCGGCCAGGGACTGGGCACCGTGCTGGTGCAGGTGGTGGTCACCAACACCGGCCTCCACCGGGACGACATCGTCTATGAGCGCAGCAACACCTGGATCGCCCCGGATTCCGGCGACACCTCCGGCTCCCGCCAGACCCTGGTCACCGGCGAGGCCACCCGCCGGGCCTGCGAAAAGCTCTGCGCCGCGCTGGAGGGCAAGGCCCTCCGGGACCTGGCCGGACAGGAGTTTTACGGCGAGTATCTGGCCAAGACAGACCCCCTGGGCGCGGACGTACCCAACCCCGTCAGCCATGTGGCCTACGGCTACGCCACCCAGATGTGTATCCTGGATCGGGAGACCGGCCGCATCAAGATGCTGGTGGCCGCTCACGACGTGGGCAAGGCTGTGAACCCTCTCAGCTGCGAGGGGCAGATCGAGGGCGGCGTGGTCATGAGCATGGGCTATGCGCTGACAGAGCAGTATCCCATTGACGACACCTGCAAGCCCACTGCCAGATATGGCACCCTGGGCCTGTTCCGGGCCAATCAGATCCCGCCGGAGATCCAGGCCATCGTGGTGGAAAAGCCCGGCCTGAAGGTAGCAGGCGGCGCCATCGGCATCGGTGAGATCACCTCCATCCCCACGGCCCCCGCCATTGCCGACGCCTATTACCGGCTGGATGGCCAGCGTCGTCTGACCCTGCCGCTGGAGAACACCCCCTACGCTAAGAAAAAGTAAAGCCGCAAAATAAGATCATGCCCGGTGCAATGCACCGGGCATGATCTTATTTAATTTGTGGTTTCATCACAGCTTGCTTACCCGCAAAGCACGGATGGCGTTGAGAACGGCGATGACCATCACGCCCACGTCGCCGAAGATCGCGGCCCACATGTTGGCCGCGCCCACGGCCACCAGCAGCAGGCACAGGGCCTTGACGATCAGGGCAAAGGCGATGTTCTCATATACGATGCGGATGCACTTGCGGGAGATACGGATGGCCTTGGCGATCTTCAGGGGATCGTCGTCCATCAGCACCACGTCCGCCGCCTCGATGGCCGCGTCGGAGCCCATGGCTCCCATGGCGATGCCGATATCGGCCCGGGACAGCACCGGTGCGTCGTTGATGCCGTCGCCTACAAAGGCCAGCTTGCCGCCGGCCCGGCTCAGCAGCCGCTCTACCTGGGATACCTTATCAGCAGGCAGCAGCTCGCTGTGCACCTCGTCCACGCCCAGATCCTGCGCCACGTGATCCGCCACCTTGGCCCGGTCACCGGTGAGCATCACGGTTTTTTCCACGCCGATACGCTTCAGGGCGGCGATGGCGTCCTTAGCGTGGGGCTTCTCCACATCGGAGATGACAATATGGCCGGCGTACTGGCCGTCCAGGGCCAGGTGGATAATGGTACCCACGCTGTGGCAATCGTGCCAGGCAATGCCCAGCTTATCCATGAGCTTATCGTTGCCCACGGCCACGTTGACACCGTCCACCCTGGCCACCACGCCGTTGCCGCTGTATTCCCGGATATCCGTGACCCGGTCGCGGTCGATATGACCGCCATAGGCCCGCTGGAGGCTGCGGCTGATGGGGTGGGAGGAGGCGCACTCTGCCAGAGCGGCGTATTCCAGCACTTTCTCCCGGGGCAGTGAATTGTGATGCACGCCGGTGACGTCGAACACGCCCTGGGTCAGGGTGCCAGTCTTGTCGAACACCACCACCTTGGTTTTGGACAGCGTTTCCAGATAGTTGGAGCCCTTGATGAGGATGCCCTCGTGGCTGGCGCCGCCCAGGCCCGCAAAGAAGCTCAGGGGGATGCTGATCACCAGGGCGCAGGGGCAGCTGACCACCAGGAAGGACAGGGCGCGGTACAGCCAGGTGCCCCAGTCGCCGTCAAGCCCCGTCAGCAGACGCAACACCGGCGGCAGCACCGCCAGGGCCAGGGCCGCCCCGCACACGGCGGGGGTATACACCCGGGCAAACTTGGAGATGAAGTTCTCAGACTTGGACTTGTGGGAGCTGGAATTTTCCACCAGCTCCAGAATCTTGGACACGGTGGACTCGCCGAAGGCTTTGGTGGTGCGGATCTTCAGCACGCCGGTCATGTTGATGCAGCCGCTGACGATCTCGTCGCCGCCGGTGACGTCCCGGGGCAGGCTCTCGCCGGTGAGGGCGGCGGTGTTCAGGGTGGAGGTCCCCTCCAGCACCACGCCGTCCAGGGGGACCTTCTCGCCGGGCTGGACCACGATGACGGCCCCCACGGGCACATCGTCCGGGTCCACCTGGGTCAGCTGTCCGTCCTGCTCGATGTTGGCATAGTCGGGGCGGATGTCCATCAGGGCGGTAATGTTCCGGCGGCTCTTGCCCACGGCGTAGCTCTGGAACAGCTCGCCGATCTGATAGAACAGCATCACGGCCACGGCCTCCATGAAGTCGCCGCTTTTCTCGTAAAACGCCAGGCCGATGGCGCCCACGGTGGCCACAGCCATCAGGAAGTTCTCGTCGAACACCTGGCCCCGGAGGATGCCCTTGCCGGCCTTGCGGAGGATATCATAGCCGATGATCAGGTACGCCGCCAGGTACAGCAGCGTCCCGGGCAGGCCCCCGATGGAAAACAGCCGGATGGCCAGGACCAGCACCGCCGTGACGATGATGCGGCAGAGCATCTTTTTTTGCTTCTTGGTCATGCTTCTTCCCCTCCTTCAGCAGACGTGCCGGAATGGCTTCCGGCACGCGTTGTGTTTCACAGATAGATCTCGCAGTCGTCCTCGACCTTTTTGCAGTTCTTCAGAACGGCCTTCATCACCGTCTTGGGGTCCGCCCCCTCCCGGAACTCCACGATCATCTTCTGGGTCATGAAATTCACCACGGCGCTTTCAATGCCCTCGGTTTTCTTGGCGGCCTCCTCCATCAGGTTGGCGCAGTTGGCGCAGTCCACTTCGATCTGATAGGTCTTTTTCATGGCAAACTCCTTTTCCTGCCCAATGGCCGGTGCATTCAACCATTAAGCACTTGTTTAATCTTGATGACTGTACTATAATGGACGAAACGGGGAAAGTCAACGGTCTTTGTCCCTTTCCTGCCGTTCGGGCGAAAAGAACTGCCGAACGGGAAAATGATGAAGGAGCATGTGCGCTATGGAATATACGGAGCTGCCCCACCGGCACGGAAATGACCGGGACCTGTCCCGGCTGGAGCATTGCATGCAGGAGGCGGAGAGCTTTCAGGCGGTGGCGGGCCTGTGCCGCCTACTGTCCGACGCCAACCGGGTGCGGATTTTCTGGCTGCTGTGTCACTGCGAGGAGTGCGTGGTGAATCTGGCGGCGCTGGTAGGCATGAGCAGTCCCGCCGCCTCCCACCATCTGCGGCAGCTGAAGGACAGCGGCCTGGTGGTCAGCCGCCGGATCGGCAAGGAGGTCTATTACCGGGCGGCGGACACGGAGGTGGCGGGACTGCTGCACCAGGTCATCGAGCGGACGGTGGAGGTCACCTGCCCCCGGGAGGAGGCCATGCCCCATGCGCCCCACCTGCCGCCGGTGGACGCCCACGCCGGGGAGCACGCCGCGGACCTGACGCCCCAGCAGCGGGAGATCATCCACCAGGTCCACCAGCTGCTGACGGAAAATCTGGACAGCCGCATCACCATCGAGCAGCTGTCCCGCCGGTTCCTGATGAATCCCTCCACCATGAAGGAGCTGTTCAAGGCGGAATACGGCAGCTCCATCGCCGCCCACATCCGGCAGCACCGGATGGAAAAGGCGTCGGCCCTGCTGCTGGAGTCCGGCGACAGCCTGGCCCAGGTGGCCCGGGCAGTGGGGTACGAGAGCCAGAGCAAGTTCTCCGCCGAGTTCAAAAAGGTGTTCGGTATGCTGCCCTCGGAGTTCCGGAAGCTCCACGCCGGACACTGAGCCGCCCTGCATGTTTTCGCCGGGAATGCACATGCTATCTCCGATAAGGAGGTGCGTTCCATGACGGAGGAACCCAATCAGCAGCCGGAGCAGTCCGGCGACCAGAGCGCCCCGCGTCTTTACGACCTGGGCGCGGCCCTGGTGGAAAGCAGCCGGGGCAGCATATACTGCCTGACCATCATCGGCCAGGTGGAGGGCCACAGCCTGGCCCCCAATAACACGAAAACCACCAAATATGAGCACGTTCTGCCCCTTCTGGCCCATCTGGAGCAGTCGGAGGAGGTGGACGGCGTTCTGCTCCTGCTGAACACCGTGGGCGGCGACATTGAGGCGGGCCTTGCCATTGCGGAGATGGTGGCCGGTATGACCAAGCCCACGGTGACCCTGGTGCTGGGCGGCGGACACTCCATCGGCATCCCCCTGGCGGTGTCCGGACAGCAGACCTTCATCGTGCCCTCGGCGTCCATGACGGTGCACCCGGTGCGCATGAGCGGCCTGATGATCGCCGCACCCCAGTCCTATCGGTATTTTGAGCGGGTGCAGGAGAGCATCGTGTCCTTCGTGGCCCGGCACAGCCGCATCACCCAGGACGACTTCCGCCAGCTGATGCTGGCCGACGGGGACATGTCCAACGACGTGGGCACCATTCTCTACGGCAGCCAGGCAGTGCAGCTGGGGCTCATTGACCGGCTGGGCACCCTGTCTGACGCCCTGGAGGCTCTTTACGGCATGATCGGGAAAAACGGTTGATTTTGTCGGGGCCCTGTGCTATACTGTGTACAAATTTACGGAATAGCGGGGGGCTATGGAATGAACACCAATTTCAAAACAGCGTTATTCGGCGGCTTCGACCGGGAGGACGTGGTCAGCTATATCCAGCAGACCTCCCGGGAAAATCAGCAGCGGGTCTCCGCTCTGGAGGAGGAAAACCACGGCCTGCAGGAGCGCAACCGCGCCATGGAGGCCGAGCTGAACACCCTGCGCCGGGCGGTGCTGGAAAACAGCGCAGCAGCGGACACCTGCCTGCAATTGCAGACACAGCTCCGTGAACTCCAGGAGCAGGCCCAGAAGCTCCAGAAGGAAACGGAGTACCTCCGTGCCCAGGCGGCGGAGTATCAGTCCCTGAAGGACCACATCGCCGATATCGAGATCAGTGCCCACCGGCGGACGGAGGAGTTCCGGGCCAAGGCCATCGAGCAGCTGCGGCAGCTGACCCGGCAGCAGGAGACCTGGTGCGCCCAGTCCCGGGCCAAGTATGCCGAGCTGAACCGCCAGTTCTGCCAGAAGCTGGCCCTGGCCCAGCAGACCCTGGCGGAGCCGGATCTGTCCGGCTTCCAGGAGATGGAGGCAGGCCTGCGGCAGCTGGAGGAGAGCTTCAGCGAGACGAACCAGGCGTAACACCCAGCCATAAAGAAGCAGCACCCTCAGCAAGCGGCAAAAATACCGCTTGCTGAGGGTGCGTTTTTTCGGATATGATCACTCCATGACCCACTGCCGCAGGTCGGGAATCTGCAGGCGGATGTTCTTTTCCAGCTCCGCCCCGTCGCCCCGGAAGCCCAGGCGCTGCCAGAAGGGACGCAGGCTCTCGTCGGTGCAGGTCAGCCGCAGGTAAGGCAGGCCCAGCCGCCGCCCCTGCTGGATGATCTGGCCCATAGGCGGGATCCCCTGGCGGCGGCCCCGCCACATGGGGTCCATGGCGTACCAGGTGATGCGCAGGGCGTCCGGCTCCCGGACGGTCTGGTACAGGCCGATCAGCTCCTGGCCGTTGTACCACACGGCGGTGCCCTGCCCGCCCTCCGGCGCGCCGAACAGGCGGCTCTGCTCATGGCTGGCCGGTCGATACAGCTGGCCGGGCTCCACCATGCCCTTGGTTTTCCACCAGGTCTGCTTACCGAAGGTGGAGAGGCCCTCCTGGGCCGTCAGGTGGCTGTTGTCGTCCCGGAACACCACCCGCAGGTCATCCCCCTGGGCCTCGATCAGGGACACGGCGGTGTTGTCGCCGTGGGGCGACTGGCCGATCTCCGCCAGGGGCAGCCCCTGAAGCGTACCCAGAACGATACGCATGGCCGCGCCGTGGGAGAAAACGGCCACCGTCTGGCCGTCATGCTCCCGGGCCACCCGGCGCAGGGCAGGCAGATACCGGTCCAGCACGGTCTGGGCAGTCTCACAGCCCTCCACCTGCCAGCGGTCCAGCTGGTGGTTGAACTCCATCATCTGCAAGGGCCAGCGGGTCTCGATCTGGCGCCAGGTCAGGCCCTCCCACACGCCCATGTGCACCTCCCGGAAGGCGGGCTCCAGGTGCAGGGGCAGGCCCTTGGGGACATAAACCGCCTGGGCGGTGGTCTGGGTGCGGATCAGGTCGCTGGCGTATACGGCGTCCACCGGGATGTCCCGGAACCGCCGGGCCAGGGCCTGCATCTGGCGGGGGCCGCGATAGTCGGTGATCAGGCCTTCCTCCTGGCCGTGGGCGATGCGATAGAGATTGCCCTCGGCCTCGGCGTGGCGGATGAGATAGATTTTCGTCATAGCAAGCCCTCCCTTACAGCACGGTGACCAGCTGCTTCAGCTGCCGGACAGCAGCCTGTACGGCGTCGGCGTCGGCGTATTGCAGGGCGGTGTCGGCGATCAGCGTCCCCCGGCCATAGTCGTCAAAGGCGGGCAGGGCGTTCTCCCCGTCGCAGCCCAGCAGCAGCAAAAAGGCCTTGGGAGCCCGGCTGCGCAGCTCCTTCACGTCCAGGACGTAATCGGTCTCCGCCATCAGCGCCGCGCCATGGCGAACCATCTGGTCCGCCGCCGCCAAATACAGCCGGCGGTCACCGGACAGCAGATTCTGGATCTCCGGGGCGGAGGGGTTGCCGGTGCGGACGGCGGCAAACACGGACTTGTCCTCCCCTACCCGGCACACGTCGCTGCCGGGATAGGGGGTCACGGTGACGCCGTCGGCCCGGATGCCGCCCTCTACATACACCGCCGGGAAGGCGGTGCGGGCGTCCACAATGGTGTAAAGTCCCTGGGCCTTGGCCATGTTCACCAGGTTGGCCAGCACGTCCATGCCCATGAAGCCATAGCGCAGATAGCGCTCCGCCCGCAGCACCACGGCGGGCAGCAGCGGGGCCGTCTGGCTGATGAGCTGGCTGCCGTGATAGCGCAGAGCCTCCGCCTGGGCCATGTCGCCGGGGCCGTACATATCGGTGAAATTCTTCGTGATCCTGGCGGGCAGCTTGTCCGCCTCCGGCCCCAGTACCAGGGCCAGGGGCGTTTTCCGGGCACGGATCTTCTCCTGTAAAAGTGCGATCGACATAAAAATCTCCTTGTGCGCGCAAAATTTTCCTCATTATTATACGCACTTCTCCGGATTTTGGCAAGGGCGGCGGAATGATTTTCTGCGGCCCGGGCCATACTAAGAGCGTCATGAAAAGGAGGGGTAACGGATGTGTAAAACCGGTACGTTTTTGTGGGGCCTGGCCGCCGGAATGGTAGCGGGCGCCATGCTGGAGATCATCATTCTGCCGCGTCCCCGGCCCAGAAGGACCGCCGTGGGCAAGGCCATGCAGCGCATGGGCAACGCCATGGACCAGGCGCTGGAGTCGGTGGCAGAAAAGATGAGCTGAAAAACGGGGGCTGCGGCCCAATGTCAGCAGGTTAAGCTGGCGAATCCTCCTACCCTCAGAAATGAGATGGTAGGAGGATTTTTTAATATTCCAATGGGCTTGACAAAAGTGTTATCAGGAGAAATCGAACCCCACCCATGTCACTCCCCCCACGGGGAGCGATTCCCGTTTTTGCCTGTATTCGGCAGGAATCCGGTTTTTCGCCTGGGCACAATGCTCACAAAAGCATCCTGCTTTTGTGACATATTCCAATTCTTACAAAATTGCAAAAAAACGGTTGCAAAACGATCGCTGCGGTGTTGTATACGGTAGAGACGCAGGCCTACATCCACTTTATGAAAGGAATACAACACGGATGGGGAGGTTGATTTTGTGAAAATTTATACTACAAACAACACAGTAAACCGATAGTGTTGAGATATTACTCGACTATCAGGAATTAAAAAAGTTGGTAAGTTCTTTGAAGAAATTTGAAGATGAAGTCAACCAATTTAAAATGAAAAATAAAGATGCAAAGGGGTTGGGTTTTACGCATTTACATTTAAAGGATTATAGTCTGCCTAGTGAGTTAGCCGGTTCTACGTACATCGCAGCAACAACATACTCGTCGAGCCGCAGAAGCAGAAGCAGCGGAGGGAGCTCTAATATGTGTATGGGCCGAAGGGGCCCGGTAAGGATGACTGTATGAAGAAATTAGAAAAAGGCAACATGCGTATCTCCCCATCTGGGATGCATGACCAGATGATGTTTTTCATTATATCCGGTGTAGGAATTGATGTGTTTTATATCTACGCCTATATCTCCTACTTTAAACCGCCTACTCCAATAGCCCTTGACGTAGTCATATTCTGGATTTTTGGACTGATATTTAATGCGGTGGTATTTACCATGATTATTGCGCTCAGCCGGGTATACATTGTATCCACCAAGGGGATTACCGTGATATTGCTGGGTATCTTCCGTCACCTCTATCCGTGGGAACGGTTTCAGATGGTGGGCCTGTATCCCATATCGAAAGTTATAGAAGAAACACCTGGCGAGGCATTCATGATGGTATGCAGCACCGTAATGTTAGAAGGAACAGCCGGTGGACGGATCAATATAGAGCGTGCCACCTTTCGCTGGCCGCAGGTTTTGATTTTTCCACCGCTGACAGGCGAGGAACGCATGCAATTTGAAAGCCTGCGGCGGGGGGAAATACCTCCCGATCAGGGGGACCGGGAACCCGACGAGGAGGAATAATTGTCCCGGCTGACGGACGTGGCCGTCTTTTGTCGGCCACGTCCGGACAGCAAGCAGCACCTATACCTACGGCGACGCCAATTGGCCGGACCTGCTGACGGCGTATAACGGGAAATCCATCACCTACGATGCCATAGGCAACCCCCTGTCCGACGGCACATGGACCTATGCCTGGCAGCATGGCCGTCAGCTGGCGTCCATGAGCAAATCCGGCAGCAGCATCGCCTACGCTTAACGCCAAAATATAAAATTGTGTTTCATAGCTGTCTGATAATAGTGAACGAGATATTTTTCATGATTATGTCATTGCTTTATAAGAGAAAATAGTGCGTACTTCAATTCTCAATCGATTCCAGGTCGGTTATTATTGGATTTGATATTGTCAGAGTGATGTTATATTGATTCAGTTGAGGGCATGGTATGTTCAATTTTTCCGGAGTATATTGTATAGGATATGGGGCGTCTGCGGGGTGATCCTGGTTTTGGGAGTTGCGTGCATCCTGCTTAATAGACCGTGGGCCAGAAAAGTTAAAATCAAAGATTGTAAATTGGGACTGATTATGATTGCTGCTGCGATCGGCCTGAGCCTGTTGTATGCATCCAGGATCGCGTTCCCTGGCGTATCATCGTATACAGGGGAGTTTATTGACAGTCACCGCAATTCCAGAGTCGCGCCCCCACTGCCGGTAACAAATGAATATGTGTTTTGGAATGGCGAAGGAAAAAAACAAACTTTTTATCTGGACATTTTCTCAAAAAAGAAATATTCCCCGATGACTTTGTAAGTGACCGGAAATATACGATCTATTTTGATGAATTTACAAATGTAATTGTTCAGGTGGAGTGCATTGAATAGGGGGCGGTATAGGATGCATCCGATGCCCCAGCCCAGACAGGAGTGTGAGCGATGAGGAAGTCACTGGAAAATTACATACACAATCTGTGGCACTGGCTGAAAATGACACCGCGCCAGTACGCAGAATGCTGCGGAACGGGGGATCCAGAGCCGTATATGTTTCCGGAATGGGAAAAGATGCTGGATGAAGTGTGTTCACTTATCAAGCGAGGCGGGCTCTTCCCGGCAGATATGGACTGTTTGCTGACAATGATGGCTTTGGACGATGAAACCGAGGACGTTCTGGACTGTCTGACTGCACAGGGAGACGAACTGCTCATATCCGTCCTGACACATGCCGCGCTGCGCAGCATATTTCCCCAGGCCCGGTGGCAATGCGCCGAGCTGCTTGGACGCAGGAGCATCCCCGATGGAATGGCGCTATTGCGACAGTATGCAAATGATCGGGATGCCTATGTGGCAAAACGCGCCCGCAATGCCATGAAGGCTATAACGAGCAACAAGAATGGCTGACGATTTTATCTCTATCCTCAACTTTTTTATGACAATGGGGCCAGGCATCAGCCTGGCCCCAACGTTTGTTATAGAACCCTTATCCTCTTACTTCTTTGGTGCAGTTTTCAACATATCCTTGATCTCCTCTTTTTCTCCGCTGCCGTCTGTGCGCAGGCGCAGCAGAGGAACAGCACATTTCTCCAAAATAGAGTTCTTCTTTATATCCCGCTCCGCCTGTTTGCTTCCGACTTCATGGAAGCCCGTTCCGTCCACTTCAATCGCCAGTACAGGCTGCTTATCCATTTGATTGAACAGCAGAAAATCAACATGTGTCAATGGATTCCGGGCATATTTGCATTCTTCCTCTGTCAACGGCTCATAGTCCTTTACCAGCGTCGCAAGAGAAACGTGTACAGCACAGCCGATGGCGGAATACGCCTCCTCAGACAGCACCTCCTGAATCACGGAATACATGAGATTCTCGGAATCGTACTCAGATACTCTTTTATGCTTTTGCAGATATGCCCGGCGCTGCTCGGCATAGCCCTGATAGAGCATATCGAATACCGAGTAAACCTGGCTCCGGATCACCTCAAAATTGTTGTACTCGATGTATCGCGTCAGATCGCCATAGTTGGTCCGGTCATTGCGTGGGTCCTGTGACGTGACCACCGCCAATGAATGAACCGCGCGGGAAACGGCAACATTCAGCATATGGGGATCGTCCACAAAATCCGTGATGACATTGTCCACCGAGGTTAAAATGATAGCGTCCTGTTCCCGGCCCTGAAATTTATGGACGGTGTCCACTTCATAGGCATCATCCAACTGCTTGCGGATGGCGGCTACCTGATCCCGGTAGGGTGTAATAATGCCGATGCTCTGGTAGTTCTCCTGACGAAGCCGTGGAAGCACCTCCTGCTGAATCACGTCGATCTGACGCTGGTTGAGATGGCCACGGGCATGGTTGCCGGCGGTTGTCCGGTACATGGTCAATACATCCGGCTCATTGTGATCCTTTGTCATGACGATCAACTGCCCATGATAGAACTTCTGATTGCAAAAGTTGATGATCTTCGGATGGCAGCGGTAGTATTCACGCAGCAGCGTCACCGGTGCGTCCCGCCATATTTCCAGTGCAGAAGAAAGCAGGCTATGGGTTGAAAAGCGATATCGTTCATCCAAGGAATACTTTTGCCAAATGGCATCACTGGTGCGAATATCGTTCTCTGTCAGTACATTGGGGAGCTGCTTCAGATCACCGACGATCACGATATTTCGTGCGCAGGAAAAGGCCAATACGCCGGTGGCCAGATCGACCTGCGAGGCCTCATCCACGATAAGATAATCGTAGATATGAACGATGCCCAGGGTCCCCTTGATGGAATAGGTCGTGCTGAGCACCACCGGATATTCGTTCGTAAACGCGGCAGAGTCCCGCCGGAAATCACTCTTTTCAAAACGCTTTCGTCCACTTTTCCACGGATACCTCGCCGCCAGCTCTGCCCGGAACAGTCGCAGTGACTTCTGCGTAAGCTCGTCCATCTTTTCATCGAAAGCGTAGTGTTCCAGCTTGCGGTTCAGCGTTTCTTTCTCGTCCTCCAACTCCTGCTTTTTTACGAAATAGAATTGATTTTGCAAATAGGGAATGACCAGTTCCGGGGAGCGGAGAAACAATTTGAGTGCGCCGCGATTGAACCGGAACATGATGGAGAGTTTTTGCAAAAGGCCCAAGCGAGTCTCATGCTCCGCATACTGTTCAAACTCCATCCAGAGGGCGAGAATTTTCTGTGAGGACAGCTTATTCAGACTTTCAGACGGTGCATCACGGTAAGTTGCATAGTAGTCCGCAAAATAATGCTGCTCCGGCTTCAGCTGCAAGAACTCCTGCTCAATTTTCGCAATGCGGTTCTTTGCGTTGAGCATTTCGTTCAATTCCTTGGAAAGCGCAGTCGTTTCCTGCTCTAATTGCTGCCGTTCCTCCGGCTGCATCTCCCAATCGCTCATATCCGGATAGACGCCCGTCTGGGCCTCCAGAAATTTCTCTTTGTTGGCAAGACTGCCGAGAAACGCCGTCAGGAAGGCGGCATTTTTCTTCTCCAGCTTCTCCGCCACATTATGTGTTGCGGAATTGTTGTTGGAAACAACTGCCACGGTCTTTCCACTCCGGACAACATTGGCAATGATATTCAGGATCGTCTGTGTCTTTCCCGTCCCCGGCGGGCCTTGAATAATGCTGATTTTGGAGGAAAGTGCCCGTTCTACCGCCAGTTTCTGGCTTTGGTTCAGGCCGAACGGATAGATGATCGCCTCCGGCATCCGAGGCGCTTTGACTTCTTTCTGCGGCGCAAGATAGCTTGCCAGCACGGCATCCTCGCTGACCTGCTGGATCTTGTCGTACTGCATGCTCAGAATGTTGATGCCGTTTTCAGCCACAAGACTGATTGCCGCGGCAGTCCCTTTGAAGTATTGAAAGGCTTCCTTATTTTTGCCGTCTGTCAGGCAATTCTGCCGGAGCTGCACTTCGCTCCTACGGAACGACAAATCTTTCTTTCCGCAGCGGACAATGCGATAATACGCGCCAAAATCGAGAAGCTCATCCATTCCGCTGATGGTCTGCCCATTAGCCGTGACGATCACCTGCGCGGGATCGATTTTCTTTTGCAATGGCAGAATCTCAACATTACCGCTCTGAAAGTCGTATGTCTTATTGGGTGCACTGGTATAGACGACCTCGCACCTCCCGTCATGAAACCGGAACGAAGCCGCCGAGTCCGTCTGGTCTTTCCCCTTTATGATAATTAAGCGCTTTCGTGGGTCCATAGGCTATCTTTTGCCCCCGGCAGAGCCGGGGGTTGACTTTGTGAATCAACAGCAAGAACGGGGGCTGCCGCCCCCGTTCTTGCTGTTTATGGATAGCAGTGCTCCCGCAGGGCCGTCTCCAGCTTCTCCAGGGCCCGCTTCTCGATGCGGGAGACATAGCTGCGGCTGATGCCGTAGGCGGCGGCCACCTGGCGCTGGGTCTGGGGCGGGTGGCCGTCCAAGCCGTAGCGGCGGCGGATCACGTCGGCCTCCCGAGGCGTCAGGCACTCCCCTACCAGCCGCCGGATCAGCCGCTGATCCTCCCGACCCTCCAGGTCCTCCTGCATGGTGTCGTCGGCCCCCACCACGTCCTGCAGATACAGGGCGTTGCCGGCCTTATCCGTCTCGATGGCCTCCGACAGCGACACCTCCCCCTGCAGCTTCCGCTGGGCGCGGAAGTGCATGAGGATTTCATTCGCTATACTCTCCTGACAGACACATAAGTTGGTCTACGGGCGGCAAATCGGCCTCTCCATCCTCTGCAAAGAGGTAAACATAGGCGTTTTTGCCGTCCCAGACCACCTTTTTGACGATGGTGCGCAGTAGGCGGCGTTTTTCCTCCAGCGTGGCAGAATCCACTGTGCTGGCGAAGGACTCGATCATTTCCTGATGGAAGGCGAACTCCTGATGCAGCATCCGGCTCTGTTCGGTGAGGGCTTCCAGCTCGGCGAGGCGCAGCTGCTGTGTCTCGCTCTCCTGATGGAGCGCGTCGATCTGCTCCATGACGTACTTCGCAGAGGTGTCGCTGGCAACGGACAGGGACTCTACCAGACGCTTGATACGATCTTCCGTTTCGGTGTGCTTTTCTTTCAGCAATGCCAGCTCCGCGTCGTAGCCCTCCTTGCTGCCGCTGATAACCTTTTTGGTCTGCGCCAAGAGCTTGGAAAGGGTCTCCTTGTCGGCGGAGAGCTTGCGGATCTCTTCAATGATCTTGGCGTCCAGCGTGTTGCCGTTGCAGTTTTTCATGGCGCAGACGCTGCCGTGGCTGCGCTCCTTGGTGGAGCACATATAAGTATAAATTAGGTCGCCATCGGCATTGGTACGGTTGGTCAGTTTGGGGCGCATATAGTCGCCGCACTCGCCGCAGCGCAGAAGCCCGGACAGCAGCGCCACATTGCTGCGTGGCCTGCGGTAGCTCTTGGACTTGTTGACATCCAGCATGGCCTGTACCTGCACCCAGTCGCTGCCGGAGATGATGCCCGGATGCTTGCCCACTGCCACGATCCATTCCTCCATGGGACGGATCTGGTTGGCCTTGCCGGGGCGCTGCAGGGTGCGGTTGTAGGCCATGATACCGTGCTCGCCGTCGAACTCGGACTGCTCGGCAAACAGGTCTGCGTTGTTCTCCTTGAGGTACTGGTACGCCGTCTCGTCGGCGATCATATAGACGGGATTTGTGAGGATACCCCTGATGGCAAAGCGGGTGAACTGCTTGCCGCGCTTGGTGACGCAGCGATGCTCCAGCAGGTACTGGTCGGTCTTGCTAAGGGAGCCGGTTTCCATGAAGACGGAGAAAATCGTTTTGACCAGCTGGATTTCCTCCGGAATGGGCTTCAGCTTGTAGGCCTTGCGCTCCTTGCCGTCCACCGTTATCTTGGATTCGCTCTCCGAAGCGTAACCGGTGGGCGTGGTGCCGCCCAACCAGCGCCCGGTTTTGGACAGCTCGTGCATGTTGTCCCGGATGCGCTCGGCGATGGTTTCCCGCTCCAGCTGGGAAAAGACCGACGCGATATACATCATGGCCCTGCCCATGGGGGAGCTGGTGTCGAACTGCTCGCGGATAGAGATGAAGTCGATGTGCCGGTCGCCTAAGTCCTCAATGAGTTTGGCAAAGTCGCCGATGTTGCGGCTGATGCGGTCAAGGCGGTAGACCACGATGGCGGCAAACTCGATTTTCTGCGAGTCCTTCATCATTTTCTTGAACTGCGGGCGCTCCAGATTGCCGCCGGAAAAGCCCTCATCCTCGTAGACCAGCGCATTCTCCGCTGCGTCGTCACCAAAGTGCATGGCGATGTACTGGCGGCACAGCTCGATCTGGTTTTCGATGCTCTCGCCCTTGCCGGTGAACTTGGACTTGCGGGAGTAGATAACATATTGCTTCGACTTGTCTTTCGTCTTCATAGCGGCACCTCGCGCATATCGTTAGGTTGATAAGCACATTATAACGGATCGGATTCCATTTGAAAAGGTACCCAAGGGAAAAATCTGAAAAAATATTGGATTTGAGAGCATCGCTCATACGAGCCGAGAAAATGATTGATGAAATGAGCGATGGAAAGCCGCCGCCCTGAGCTATACATTAGGGTCGCGGCTCTGTTATACAAGTGTTTTCAGATATTCTTCCACATTCTGATACCGAATGCCGTCTATCACTTGGCTTTCCCCGCGATAGAGGACGAACTTTCCGGTGATCGGGCCGTAGCGGTGCTCGGTCTGGGCGCATTTTTGCTCGTCGATCAGATGGCGGTACTGCTGCGGGACAGCTTCCTCGCTGTGCTTGATCTCGAAAATCCGGCAGGAGCCTGCCTCCGGGTCAAACACCACCATGTCAAATTCACCCACAGGGAATTGCAGGACGAACACCTGCTTCTTGGGGGTTGCCAGCTTGGTTTCCAGCAGGACAATGTCCTCCAACATCCGCCCCTTGATCTCGGTCAAGATGCGCTGCTGCACGGCAGTACGCTCCGCCAGAGACAGGGCACTGAACGTCTCATCCAGCAGCAGACTGCGGATCAAAGCATCCGCCTGCGCATAGCGGAGTCCCGGCTGTGCGATCACCGTGCGGCTGGACTTCGTGCTGACATCCGGCAGGTGCAGCACGTCGATCTCCTGCGTTAAGTCCAGCAAGTCTAGGTATTCCCTGATCTCCGCCGCGTGTACTTCGTCCAGCGCTACCGTCTGCTCTGTCTTGTTGCGGATCTCCAGCAGCTTCCGCAGGCTGTCGGTCACGGCAGCCAAATCCATGCGGTCGAGAATATCTGTAGGATTTGTTCGGTCACGGCGCAGGGTGCTGGCAGAAATACCAAGGTCGTGTGACTTCCAATCCTGCGTCAGCACCTCCAACGTAAAGCGGTGGTTGATGTCCTCCACGACCCGGTTGATGGCGTTGGTCAGCTCATTCTTGTCGTACAAATCCCGCAAATGACGGAAATGCCCTTCGTACTGGTAGCAGCGCAGGGAGTGCTGGATGTTGCGGGCAATGGCCGTGTCCACATACTCATCGGCGCTTTCCCTACTGGCAAAGGCGGAAGTCTCGTTGTAGTGGATGCCGCCGAGACTCATGGTGCCGCCGTAGCGGATATACTCGTCGATGCCATGGATGCCGAGAACGGACTCAAACTCGCGGTAAGGGATGAACGTGGTGTGCAGCAGGATGCAGCGTCCGTAGAGCTGTTCGTCCTCAGCAAAGAGAAATCCCATCGAGTCCGCGCCGGAGAGTACGGTTTTCATGCCGCAGGCCGCAAACACATCAGAAAACAGCGCCGCGCCCTCGATGAAATCCTCCATGAGTGTCACTTCATCGAGGAACACATAGCGGAAGCCCTGCGCCTCCAGCAGCTTGAGATCACGGTTTACATCCGCCAGCGTATCTCTTGCGGTAATCTGGATGAATGCAACCTTGGCAAGTTCTGCCTCGCTCATCTCCGCAAAAATCTGGCGGATCATGGTGGTTTTACCCGTCCGGCGCAGGCCGTAGAGGATAAGCACCTTGTCCTGCTGCCCGCCATAAATGTAGTCGTGCAGCTGTCGGAAGCACTCGCGCTTGCGATAGGCCCGAACAGGCGATGCAAAGGAGCGCAGCGCCTCGCCAGTGCGGACATTCGTGGTAAACGCAGAGGTATCCACAGATTTTCCCTTGGGCAGCTGCTTCTTCAGCGCTTTCAGCTCCCGTTCCAGAGCTTTTCTTTGCTCGATTTGAGCGCGAAAATCCTCCAGTTCATCCGCCGGAATATACTTCTCCCGCCGCTTCTTGTCCTCTGTCCAGCGGTGGTAGAAATATTCCTTGCCGTTGACGGTTTTCTTCGTAATGGAACCGGCTGGCAGATCAGCAATCAGCTGTTCCAGCTCCGCCGCACGTGCCTGCATCTCAGATAACTCCATAGCGCACCTCCTGCGAGATACTATTCTATGTAGAATTATGCCCCATTATACCCGCGAAACCAAGGGTATAATGGGGCATAATTATTTTCTTCGAACTGTTTAGCCATTCCCGCCATGCAGCCAGCAGTCGTCGCTGTGGGCATTGATGACGCCGATGGCCTGCAAATAGGCGTAGATGATGGTGGAGCCAACGAAGGTCATGCCCCGCTTTTTCAGGTCCTTAGAAATGGCGTCGGACAGCGGGCCGGTGGTAACGGCGGGGTCATTTTCGTAGATGACCTTGCCGTCTGTCCAGCCCCAGATATACTTTTCAAAGCTGCCGTACTCTTCCTGAATGTCCCGGAAGATACGGCTGTTTTTGACACTGGCCCGGATTTTCAGCCGGTTGCGGATGATGCCCTCGTCAGAGAGCAGCCGGGCAATCTTTTCCTCGCCGTAAGCGCAGACCTTGTCCAGGTCAAAGCCGTCGTAGACCTCCCGGAACTGCGCCCGCTTGTTCAGCACCGTCTCCCAACTCAGCCCCGCCTGAAAGGTTTCCAGAATCAGCAGCTCATACAGAGCGTGGTCATCGTGGCACGGCACGCCCCACTCCTCATCGTGATAGCGGACATAGAGGGGGTTAGCCAGATTGCACCACCGGCAGCGGGGCTTGTTTTTTTCTTCTGTCATGGGAAACCTCCTATACGTCAAAGAACCTTCGCCGCATTCTCCACCATCTGCCGGTACTGCTCTTTTACGTCCGCCGGAGCTTTGATGCGCACCTTGCCCTCGAAGCCAAAGATCCAGTTGAAGAACACCTTGCCAACGGCAACTTCCTCAATGACCCGGAAATTCTGCAGGTCTCCGGCGTAGGTGTGGACATCCGGCCCGAATTGGTCGATGATCGCATCCATCACGCCGTTGTCGCAGAGCAGCTCCACCTCTTTGCGAGGAGCGTTGTACATCCGGAAGGTGGTTTTCACATACTTTTCGACGGAGAAACTGGCCTTGGGCGGCACCGCAGGCTCGTCGAGAATCTCCGGCTGCTCCGCAATGCGGTCTACCCGGTGGCTGCCGATGTTCTCGTACTTGTCCGAATAGCCCACCACATAGTAGTTGTCGCCGTCCCAGACCAGGGAGTAGGGGCTGAAAGTGTATTTCTCTCCGCCGTGATGAAGCACGCGCTCCTTCTTCACGTTGTATTCAATCTTCCGGAAGCGGATTTTCTTATGCCAGTTGATGGCTTCGTTGATGGCTTCGTTGATGGTGTCGATGATGTAGAAAATCTGCTTGTTTTCCAGCTTTCCCCGGCCGTCCACAACCACATTGCGCTTCAGATCCCGGGCCTTATAGATGCCTGCCAGAGCGCTGCTTCAGAATGCTGGCCAACTGGGCGGTGGTCAGATAGTTGTCCTCATCCGTGCATTCCTGCAGGATCTGCAGAAGGTACAGCGGTCTCAATTTTGCGTCGATATCCATGGTGTTACTCCTTGATCGGTTCGGGTGGTTTCTGCCTCATTTCTCAGTTGGTACGACAAACCGGAAGTTACCGATTCCATACCATTACAAATTCTTTTTCGTCCGTATTGTTATCTATGTTTTCGGATTGAATGGCAAATTCTTCTCGCAGATAAAATCGAATAGCTTTCTTGTTCTTCTGATAAACGCTTAATCTTAGTGTAGATTTGCCTTCTTTAGCGTAATTTAACAGTTGCTTTCCGATTCCTTTTGATTGTACTGCTTTTTTCACGAAAATTCCTTCAATGTAGTTATCGTTCATTCCGATGAATCCGCCTATCTGCTTTGTGCAATCATCTTCATATACATACACTTCCGCAAGGGGCATCATTCCCTTTACTGTATCAAAATTGCTCTGCCAATAATCTGGAGATATAAAACTATGTGCCTGAATATTCGTATTTAACCATATTTGCATCACTGCATCTATATCACCGTCAACATATTTCCTAATCATTTCATCAACTCCGTAAATTCCGATCTGTCGATGTCTCTTCACATTGTGCTCATCTCTGCGGCGCAAAATAATGCGTCTGTGCATAGGCGAACTGTTCGTTGAACCGCCGGGCGGCTTCCCGGCTCAGGGGTGTATCCGGCTGCATCATGTCAAAGGCGTGCATATCGGAGTGGTACACGTCCACACTGGCGGAAATCCCATAAGCTTTCAGATTTTCGATATACTGCACCGTTTCGGCATAAAACGGCTCTCCATCCCCTACGAAGGTGTAGGCAGGCGGCAGGCCGGAAAAATCCGTCAGACGGGCGGGAGCGGCATAGGGCGACAGGCCGTCCAGCTTCTGCCCCCGCAGATAACAGTGCCAGCCAAAATGGTTGCGCCGAGTATTCCACACCTTGCCGTGGTTATCCCGGGAGGTCTCCGTGTCCCGGTCGTCCAGCATGGGGTAAAGGGGCATCTGGAAGGCGACGTTCACCACACCGGTGTCTCGGGCCTTGATGCACAGGGCGGCGCACAGCCCGCCGCCTGCGCTCTCGCCGCCCACCATGATTTGGTCAGCACGGATGCCCAACTCGGCAGCGTGGGACTTCATTTACACTAGCGCCGCATGGCAATCGTCCAGCACAGCAGGATATGGCGCAGCAAAGGCCAGCCGATACCCCGGCGACACTACCACCGCCCCGAACTTTTTCACCAGATCGACCGCCCGGGACATATGCACCATTTCCTTCATGCCGAGGATGTACCCGCCTCCGTGAATCCACAGCACGCCGGTAGCCAGCACCGGAGCCTCATTCGGCGACAGCACCAGCGCCGGAGTCCGGCGTCGGCCTGCGGGAATGGCGATTTTTTTCACCCGAATCTCCGGGTCCGGGCTCATGGAACGCATGGTTTTCTCCTTCGGTTTCCTCCGCTGTTATCTTAAATTTGGGTGGCCGCATCCTGCTCTTATTGGTCATTCCGGTTCACTTCCTGCTCCAGCAGGAGAAAACGGTCAAAGTCGCTTTCATACAGGCGGTCCTGAATGATGCGGTATTTTTCATATTCCGTTTCCGCGTGGAGCTTTGCCTGCTCCGCACTGATTTTCCCGGGTCTGGTCAGCAGCTGGTTCCCGTTAAACTCGAGGAAGCCGTCCAGCCGCTTCGCCCAGTCCTCCATACTCATGGGGATCTTACGCTCGGCCTGCAGCTCGGCATAGTCCAGATACAGCGACACAATGCGCTCCAGATAGCGCATTTCCTCTGTACTGAGGTAGTTTTTGGCGACGGTCACATCCGCTTTCAGGATTTTCCCTTCTGGCGCATTCTCCCAAGTGGTCAGTCCCATATGCTCTTTGCTGGCATCCGCCCGTTCCACGATCAGCTCCGCTGCCGTGTGGCGGTGAACGGCAAAGTGCATTTTGTTCTGCACGGTCCGGAAGAACTGCCGGGTCGTCTTGGCGTCCTTATCGTAGTCAAACGCCGTGGCATACAGGTCGGTGACCTTCTGATAGAATTTTCGCTCCGACAGTCGAATCTCGCGGATCTGCTGCAGCTGCCGCTCAAAGTACTCGTCCGTGAACATATGACCCTTTTTCAGGCGCTCCACATCCATAGTCCAGCCCTGAATGGTATGGTCCTTGACGATCTGTCCGGCCCACTTGCGGAACTGCACTGCACGCTGGTTGTTTATCTTGAAGCCAACGGCGATGATCATTTGGAGATTATAGTGGTCTTGACTGCGGCTGACCTGACGATTCCCCTCGGTTTGAACTGTCAAGTATTTCTTGACAGTTGCTTCCGGCGTAAGCTCACCATCTGCGTAAATTCGGTTGATATGCTGAGAGATCGTCTGCTTTGTCACATCATACAGTGCCGCCATCATCTTCTGTGTCAGCCAGATATTCTCGTCCTCATACCGCATTTCATAGCTGGCGTCGCTCTCACCGGTGGAGGCCACAAAAGTCAAATACTCAGCTGCTGAACTGCGAATCGCCACGTCTTTTTTCTGCTGATCCTTCATATCACAGCACCGTCCCCTCAGGAAAATTTGGATGTTCTTCTTTTAGAACGGCAAGCATTTATTATTGCCTGCCGAATTTTTGCGGTTTATCTGCCGTGATGGCCACCTTGATGACCCCGTCCAGCCGGTTTTCAAAGATGCGGTAGGCTTCTTCGATTTCGCTCAGAGGAAAGCGATGGGTGATGAGCGGCGTGGTGTCCAGCTTGCCCTGCTCGATTAGGCGCAGAATTTCCGCGCAGTCGCAGCCGTCCACGCCGCCGGTCTTGAAGGTCAGATTCTTGCCGTACATCTCCGGCAGCGGCAGCGTCTGTGCCTCGTCGTAGAGGGCAACTACCGTTACAATGGCGTTGGGACGGGCGCAGCGCCATGCAAGCCGGAAGGTATCCTTGCCGCCTGCCACCTCCAGCACCACATCAGCGCCGCCGTGGTCGCTATTTAAGAGCACAAAGCCCTCGCATTCCTCCGGTGTGCAGGTCAGCACTTTCGGATAGTGCTCCCGGACAAAGGTAAGTCGTGCCGGATCTTTCTCGCAGACGATGATGCGCTTTGGCTCTTTCAGTGCTGCGCACAGCAGCGTGCAGATGCCTGTGGGGCCTGCGCCGATGATGAGGACGGTGTCCTCACTTTTGATCTCCGAAATCTTCGCGGCCCAGAAGCCGGTGGCAAGAATATCGCCCACAAACAGCGCCTGCTCATTGGTGACGCTGTCGGGAATCTTGTTGAGTCCCTGATCGGCATAGGGCACCCGGACAAGCTCCGCCTGTCCGCCGTTGATGCGGCAGCCCAGCGCCCAGCCGCCGTCTGGGTCGGTGCAGTTGTTTACCCAGTCATGCTGGCAGAAATAGCATTCGCCGCAGAAGGTCTCCACATTCACCGTTACCCGGTCGCCGGGGCGCACGGTTTTGACCGCTGCACCGATGGATTCCACCACACCCACCATCTCGTGGCCGACGGTGATACCGGGCACGGCACGGGGTACGGAACCGTGCTTGATGTGCAGGTCGCTGGTGCAGATAGAGCCCAGCGTCACCCGCACGACGGCATCCCGGGGATCGATGATCTCCGGCTCCGGCTTGTCCAGCAGCGCAAAATGGTTGTGTTCTATGTAGGTCAGGGCTTTCATGAGTGTTCTCCTTTTGAAATACCGCGGCACTTATTGTGCGGCGGTGTCCTTTTGCAGATGGATGTCGGATAGGATCACCGGGATCTCTTCATCTGTGTCTTCTTTTTTCCACGACACAACAAAGCGAACTTCGGCCGAGCACGGCGTGTATCCATTTGACCGCAGACGATCCAGCCGCTCCCGGCAGGCCTTGGACAGCTTTGCAATCCGGACAGTTCTTCCGTTCAGTTCGGCCAGAAGAAAATAGTTCTCCAATGAAAGGGCCATGCCACTTGAACTGCACCCCATTTGTTAGACGGTATATCATACTATCTAACAAATGGGGTGCAGTTCAGCTTTCAAAGAGCAGGGAATTTGACATTTATCGGTCCGTACCTATAAGCTTCCGGGAACAGTCCTCCAGCCGCGATAAAGCTTCATTCCCTGCATGCCGGCAAATGAACTTCGCAGCCTCGTCCAGGCGAGGCGGACGATAGGACACACCGTGGCAGTCCGAGCCCAGGATATCTATTTCCCGGTTCCGCAGCATCTTTACGGCCCTGTGCTTCGTGCGCCAGTCAAGGAAGAACGACGCGTTGCATTGGAACAGAATACCCATTCGCCGCAGCTTAGGCCACAGGGCGCGGGGCTGGTCGGGGAGATATCGCTCCACATGCGCCAGCACGACCGTCATCTCCTGCTGCTGTGCCAGCGCAGCGAGATCCTCTACCGTGCGGGAGGACCAGCCGCTGAAAGGCATTTCCAGCAAAAGAACACCGGTATCTTGTATGCATAGCTGCCGGACCTGTGCTGTGCGGCTGATCCCCTGAAAGTAGTGGACCTCAGCACCCAAAAGCACATGAGGAAGTCCCTGCGTGAGGTGTGCCCGTAAATGCTCCCAGGCGTCCGCGCGGCGGCGCAAAAATACGTCCGGCGGGTTTTCATCCGCATAGAAATGCGGCGTGGCAATAACCCTTTCGACGCCCTGCTCCTGAAGCATACGCAGCATCTGCAGGCTTTCCTCGATGTTCCTGCTTCCGTCATCCATGGCTGGCAGAATATGCGAATGGAAGTCGATCATGGCGCTTTATTTCCTCATATGGGGTTTATCGGATTTGGGGGAGGGACCGGGAGCCGCTTGTGCCTCCTCTCCGTAGCCATAGCCGTATTTGTAGCGGCTGTAGCGCGCATATCGGCCATAACGGCCGCCGGAAGCCGTGGCGCAGGTCATAACAAAGCCCAGCACCTTGATATGCAGATACTCCAGCTGGCGCAGTGTTGCCGAAAGATCCTGACGGTTGCTGTAATCCTGCCGGACGACAACGAGCATCCCCTGGATCAGATTGGCGACAACCAGGCCGTCCGAAACAGCGTTTATCGGCGGCAAGTCAAAAATAACAAAATCAAAGCTTCGCACCAGGTTTGCCGTTACGGCGTTCATACGCTCCGAACCAAGCAGTTCGGACGGATTGGGCGGGATATCGCCGGACGTAATGACCTTGAGGCTGTCCAGCAGTCCGACATCCTGAACCACATCCTGTTCCTGACACAGACCTGCCAGCAGATTGGACAGACCCGGAGCCGGATCGATCGCCAGACGGCGCGCCAGATTGGGACGCCGCATGTCCGCCTCGATCAGCAGGACCTTCTTGCCTGTTTCGGCGAGCGTATAGGCAAGGTTGATGGACGTCGTGCTCTTGCCCTCGCCGCGCATAGCGCTTGTAACACCGACGACCCGGCACTTTTTCTCATCCGGCAGGGCAAAAGTCAGATTTGTGCGCAGCAGCTTATACGCCTCGGAGGCGGCAAAGCTGAGCCGGTCCCCCTGCATGGCACGCTGTTCCCTTAAAGAGACAGCTTCCTCCGGAATAGGCTGTTCCTTCCTGAAGATCATTGGTGGGATCCCTCCTTCTGCCTGTACCCGTAGTCATGGCCATTGCTTTGCTGCAAAAGCTCAGGGATAACCGCCAAAACCGGGATCTGGGGATACGCCTGAAGCAATTGATCTTCGCTGCGGATCTGATTGTCAAAAAGCTCCCGCAGGATAAAGAACGCGCAACTGAGAATAAGACCGGTCAGCATACCCAGCAGCGTATAGCGCGGAATGCTGGGGCTTGCCTTTGAGGTGGGAAGCTGCGCATAATCCACGACCCGCACAGAGCTGCCCTCCACTACGTCGGCAATGCGGGCCGGAAGCACCTGAGTGACCGTGTTGGCAATATTCCTGGCCTCCTGCGGATCGGTGCTGGCAACAGTGATCTCGAAAACTTCAGTTCCGTTGACCGCCTGCGCACGGATCATTTTGGTGAGTTGTTTGTCCGTATAGGTCAGCTTCGCGGCTGAACGGATCTGATCCAGGGTGGCGCGGCTGCTGAGGATGACCATATAGGTGTCTACAAGGCTCTGCGCCGCGGAAAGCTCGGAATTGCTGATCGGCTTGCCGGGATCCTGTGTGTTATTGACGTACATCAGGGCGCTGGCTTCATAAGTGGGGGTAATCAGAAAGCGTGCCCAGGCAAAGCAGATCGCGCCAAGTACCACCGAGATCAGGGCGATGATCCACGCGCGGCGCCATAGGGCACTCATCAGCGTGATCATGTCTACCTCGCGGCATGCATCACTCTTGTTCATGAATATCTTTCCTTTCCGTTTTTAGTGGAGCATCCAGTAAATCGTGAAATAATGGTGATATTGTAGCATAACACTTTCCGGATTTCAACGTTTTATTCTTCACATTTACTTATATTGAGTCCTGTAGATGTGTAGATGTTGTTAAGAAATTGTATCATGCGATAAGGTTTTGCTTCAATTGCAGCAGCGTGTCGTTCAGATGTGCGAAATCGAAGTTTTTTTCATCACGCAAAGCATTGGCTTCGTAATTTAAAGTTGCTGCGTATTTTCAAAGTTGATATCGGCCCAAGAGGAGAAAATTAGGATGGAGTACTCAGTTTTAATGTCTGTGTATACAAAAGAAGAACCTGTATATCTTGATACAGCCATTCAAAGCATGCTGGATCAAACCGTCAGAACGGACGACTTTGTAATTGTATGCGATGGGCCGCTGACAGCAGAGCTGGATGCGGTTTTGGAACGGCATCTTGCGCAAAATCCTGCCGTACTTCATCTTGTCCGCCTTCCGCAGAATATTGGCACCGGGGCAGCATTGAATATCGGCCTTACTCATTGCAAAAATGAATTGATCGCAAAAATGGACTCGGATGATATCTCCGTCTTGGACCGGTGCGAACGGCAGCTGAAGGAGTTTGCTGAAGATGACAGGCTGACGGTAGTCGGCGGAAACATTCTTGAATTCACGGAGGACCCGGCAAAGCCTGTCAGCCGGAGACTTGTTCCCTGCGATAATGAAGGAATACAAAAATACGCAAGGAGACGGCAGCCGTTTAATAATATGACGGTCATGTACAAGAGGAGCGCCGTTCTGAAAGTCGGCGGCTATAAGGCGATGACCCGCAGCGAAGACTATGATCTGTATGTCAGGATCCTGCACGAGGGCTACTACTGCAAAAATATCAACGACGACTTGGTGTTTGCAAGGATCAAGGAAAACGCGGCAGACAGAAGGACTTCATATGTAACCTACCGGGGATTTATAAAAACAAGATGGAGCGCGCTTCGATCAGGCTTCTCGTCACCGTGGGATTTCCTGGTTGCCTGCGGCGCACAGACGGTCGTTTTCTTATCTCCGGCATTCCTTCAGAAGTTGATTTACAGGAAAATCCTGCACAAGCCCGTCGGAGACTCTGTCGAGACATGTATATTGCAGCAGGCGGAAATGGAACAGCATGCTACAGGAGGCTGACAGCAATATACTTTTGGGGAGATGCCTCGATCCAAATATATATAAACCAGATTCACACAATCATCAACGAACACCGCTTGCGCGGCGGCATGACCGAAGGCGCAGCGGATTTTCTGAGCCACGGCGGAGAGGAGATCAATGGCAGTTCAACTTGAGAAGATGACTGTGCACCAGGAACTTCTGCTTGAAATGCTGAAGGATTTCGATGCAGTATGCAGAAGGCATCATATTTCATATCAGCTATTTGCGGGAACTGCTTTGGGCGCTGTACGCCACCACGGGTTTATTCCGTGGGACGACGATATTGATGTTATTTTGATCCGCAGTGAGTATCAGCGCTTTTTTGACGAGGCCGCTGGTGACTTTGACCCGGAAATTTATTATGTACAGCAGGAACACGGCGCGCATTGGCCGATGCCCTTTTCCAAGCTACGGCGGAACAACACCACCTGTATAGAAAAATATCACTCGCGGGATCCGCAAATGCATCAGGGCGTTTACATAGATATTTTTCCCTGCGATAATCTGTCCGGTCACCCGGCCGCAGGATGGCTGCAGTTTGCCGCATCAAGGGCGATCTTCGCGAAGGCGCTCTATGCGCGGGGCTATGAGACGGACAGTATTGCGAAAAAGCTGTTCATGCAGTTCTGCCGGTTGCTTCCCAGAGGCCCTCTTGAAGAATTCTGCGTGTGCAGAAGCGGCTCCGGATCGGGTATGGTACAGGCCTTTCTGGCTGGCGGCAGAAAATATAAAAAGAACATTTTCCCTCGTGCCTGGATCGAAGATACGGTCTATATGCGCTTTGAGGACGCCGATTTCCCCATATCGTCGCACTACGATGCACTCCTGACGCAGCTATATGGTGATTGGCATACGCCTTCTCCGCTGGCTGAGCGTAAGTGCAAAGAACATGTCGCTATTCTCGATCTGGAGCGTCCCCATACGGAGTATTTGGAGATACAGCAAACCATGCGGATCGAAGATCATACGAGAAGTATTCGCTGATATAAAATCAGGGTACATAGCTGGGGTTCGCGGTCCATTTCCTGCCGTCCGGTGAACTTCAGCGCGCTCTGTTTGAACAAGTGTATGCTTGCAGTCTGCAATGAGCATATAAATCACACAAAAAGGAAGGGAAAACATGCAACACAGGAAACGAACCAAAGTGACTGCAGCGCTGCTGGCGCTCTGCATGCTGGTATCGCTGCTCCCAGTGACGGCTTTCGGCCTGGATCCGCAGAGCGCGGAGCTTGGCAAGGGAAGCACCATTGACGGCACGGGATATCATGTCACGTCGGTAAAAAACTACTCCATTGCACCCGACATTTCCGAGCGAGTTATTATCACCAATAACGATGCGGGTAATTCCCAGACGGTTGCAAACGTCATGGAGGTCAACACCTCCGGCGGCCGGGCCAAAATCGTGGCCGGTTACGGCAACCGCAACCCCAAGGAGCAGGGCTGGACCCTGAAAACCACCACGGACCAGGCCCATGTCTATGAAAAAGAGTCCGGTCTGAACGTGGTGGGCGGCGTCAACGCCTCCTGGTTCAACATCAACACCGGCGAGCCCTCCGGCTATCTGGTGATGAACGGCGTGGTGCACCACGACAGCTCCAGCCGGGCGTTTATCGCCGCCTTTGACGACGGCTCCGTGAACGTGTTCCGGGAGGGCACCACCTTGGCCCAGGCCGAGGCGGATCAGAGCGCCAAGCAGGGCAAGACTGTGAAGATCCTGGAGGCCGTGGACGCCCTGGTGGCCATGGTTTGGGACGGTAAGGTGGTCATCACCGAGTCCGGCAACAGCGGCTACTATCCCCGCACCTGCGTGGGCATCAAGGCCGACGGCACCGTGGTGCTGTTCCAGGCCGACGGCACCATGGCCCCCCGTTCCGTGGGCTATACCGCAGCCGAGGAGGCCCAAATGATGGTGGCCCTGGGCTGTGTGGCGGCCATCCAGCTGGACGAGGGCGGCTCCTCCACCTACATCTCCCAGCGGGAGGGTGAGCAGGATGTGACCATGCGCAACACCCCTGCCGGCGGCAGCGAGCGCGTGGTGTCCGGCACCATCCTGGTGGTGTCCACCGTGGCGGCCTCCGGCGAGTTTGACCACGCCGCCGTCACCCCCGACGACGAGTACTATACCCCCGGCTCCTCCGTCACCCTGACGGCGGAGGCCATGGACTTCTCCGGCGCTGCCGCCAAGGCCCTGCCGGAGGACGCGGTTTTCACCGTCAGCGACGCGTCCATGGGCACGGTGACCGCCACCGACCTGTCCGGCAGCAGCGCCAGCGCCGTGTTCACCTCCTCCGGCAAGACCGGGGATGTGACGGTGAACCTGGTCAGCGGCGGTCAGACGGTGGGCTCCGCCGTGCTGCATGTGCAGAACCCCGACCGGCTGGCCTTTGCCTCTGACGAGGTGAACCTGAACTATAAGGACGTCAGCGATCTGGGCTTCAAGGCCACCTATCAGACGGAGACGGTCCATCTGCAGGATAACGATATCCAGTGGAGCATCTCCGACCCCGGCGCCGGAAGCTTCAGCGGCAACCTGTTCACCGTTACCGACAATGTGAAGTATTCCGGCAGTCCCACCGTCACCGCCGTGCGGGGCGACCTGACGGCCTCCGTCACCGTGAACATCGGCATGGAGCCCACCATGATTATTGACGGCGGCGACGCGGATCCCTGGGATTACTCCACCATCGGCACCACCGTGGATGAGACATTCAGCGGCATAGCGTCCAACGCTGTGGCCGTTGGCCATTATGCAAATGCCGGACGCGGCGGCGTGGTAAAGGGCTCCGTGGTGTCCGACACCGACGAGGCCTATGCTGATATCGTCCGCTTCGGCCACAAAGCCGTGAAGCTGGAGTATGACTGGACGAATATCAACGGAACCGACGGCGCCTGCCTGGGCCTGGGCGACAATCTGGCCATCGACGGCAGCCCCACCGCTCTGGGCGTGTGGGTCTACATCCCCGAGGGCGTTCCCGTCCCCTGGCTCCGGGCCCAGATTGCCACCAGTACTGATGGCGGCAACAGCTGGACCAACGCCTATATCAACTTCAGCAACGGCAGCGCCGGCGCCGGTGAGGGGCTGAAGTCCGGCTGGCAGTATCTGGAGGCTGACCTGACCTCCTATGCCGGCGCAAAGATCCGGGTCAACAGCGGCATGCTGTTCCGGGCCATGGTCACCACCGGCGGCATCGGCTGGTATACCACCGACGGGGTGAAGCTGGACAAGAGCGAGCTGAAGGGCTATATCCTGCTGGACAACCTGTGCGTGGTGTACGGCGCCAACAACCAGGATGTCACCGCCCCGGTGGTGAGCTCCATCCAGCTGGTCAACGATGACGGCACCAAGACGGAGCTGGAGGACGGCGCGGTCCTGAATTCCGGCAATCTCCGCTTCTTCGTCACCTATGACGACAGTGAGGAGACCGACCCCTACGCCACCGGCGTGGAGTCCGCCTATTTCTATTTCGACGGCACCTACCGGGGCACGTATGACCGGGACAACCTGGGCAGCACCTCCGGTCTGATGCACTTCGGCAACGGCCTGCACTCCATCACCTTCTATCTGAAGGACGGCTACGGCAACGTCACCCGGGAGACCCGGTACTTTACCGTGGACGCGGAGCAGACGGACGTGCCCAGCGTGTCCCTGGAGCTTCAGGGCCAGCCCACTGTGGGCAAGACCTGGGAGCTGGCGCTGAGCAGCAGCGACCCGGCGTCCATCACCTCCCTGACGGCAGCCATCTCCGTCACGCGCAGCTATCCCGTTACCAATGTTGCCTTCCCCGAGGGCGTAACGGGTACATGGAGCTACGATGCCGGCCTCGCATCCGTAAGCATCACTGCCATTGACCACGAGAAATATACCGGTGGTGCGCTGGCCACGATCGACATCCCCATCCCCACCTCCGTCACCGAGGGCAGCAGCGTCAACGTGCAGGTCACCAAGGGGTCTTACGGCTGCAAGCAGACGGAGGGCCTGGGCATCAGCGACCTGAACCAGTATGCCACCGGCTTCACCACCCCCGTGACGAACCGCCCCATTGAGGCCATGTACCGCATCCAGGCGGATACCGCCGTGGTGGGCAGCGCAGCCGCCGCCTCCGTCACCGTGATCCGGGACGGCAAAGCCGCCGCCGGCGTCAGCGTGTACGCCAACGATGTGCTGCTGGGCGTTACCGATGAAAACGGCCGGATCGACATCTCCAGCCTGACGGCCGCCCAGGGCAGCGTGAACCTGCGGGCCGCCGACGCGGAGGGCAACTGCTCCTATCAGATCACCCTGTACAGCTATGACGCTGTGGGGGATGAAACCGGCGCTCCCTATTATGTGATCTATAACCTGTCCCAGAGCGCCGACGGCAAGACCGTCACCTGGATGAGCAATCCCGTCCACAGCGCCGCCCGGGCCGTGGCCCGGATCTCGGCCAGCGCCGACATGACCGGCGCTGCGGAGGTGGAGGGCGAAAGCCGCCTGATCTCCTATTCCTCCAGCAAGCAGATCAACCGCGTCAACGCGGTGTCCCTGACGGGCCTTGAGGCCGGGGCCACCTACTATTACCAGGTGGGCGACGGCTCCGTCTGGTCGGAGGTCCGCAGCTTCACCGTGCCCGCCGCCGAAAAGCAGACCCGGTTCTTCCTGCTGGCCGATATCCAGGAGGAGGCCGCCCTGGAGGGCATGGGACGCATCGCCAATCATCTGGCCGGGCAGTATCCCTTCGGCGTCCAACTGGGCGACGCGGTGGACAACGTCCGCTACTATAACCAGTGGGAGGACGCCCTGTCCCTGTTCACTCTGGACGGCATCCGCGACACGGATATGATCCACGTGATCGGCAACCACGAGGCCGATGACGGCGGCAATAACGCCATCGCCGCCAAGAGCGTGTTCGGCGTGCCCGCCGCCTGGTACTCCGTGGAGCGCGGCGACGTGTATATTGCCGTGCTGAACCACACCTCCGACAAGGATACCCTTCAGCAGTTCACCCAGTGGCTGGTGGAGGATGCGGCCAAGAGCACCTGCACCTGGAAGGTGCTGGTGACCCATGTGCCCGCCTACTACACCAATCCCACCGGCGGCGGCGAAACCTATGTGCAGTATCTGCCCGCTGCCTGCGATGCAGCCGGCATCGACTTCTACTTCTCCGGCAATGACCACAGCTATGCCCGCACCGCCCCCATGACCGGCGGTCAGGTGGACGAAAACGGCACGGTGTACTACATCTGCGGCTCCACCGGCGGCAAGTCCTATTCCATCGTGAACAATCCCGACTTCCACTTTGACGTGGCCACCCTGGACTTCGACAGCGTCTATGTGGACGTCACCGCCGACCGCTTCCAGGCCACCGTCACGGCCTACAACGTGGCCACCGACGGCACCAGGACGGTGCTGGATCAGTTCACCAAGCGCACGGCTCCCGTCTGTGCAGACGACGAGCACTCTTATGTGTATGACCGGACCACCGGCGAATTGGAATGCTCCGTCTGCGGCCACACGGAGAATGCAGCTCAGCTGCAGTATAACGGATGGGCCACTGATAAGGACAGCGGCCGGAAGATGTTCTTCTCCGCCGGGCAGCCGGTTACGGGTTATGTGAAGCTTTCCGATCAGTTCTATCTGTTTGATGAGACCGGCCTGGCCTATGAGGGCAATTATGACCTCTGCGGTGAATCCTGCTTCTTTGAGTCCGGCAAGTACGTCAGCAGCTCCAACGCCGATGTGCTCAATGCGGGCAAGCTTGGCGATGACATTGCTTATGTCATCTATAAGGATGGCAGGATGGTCCTTGATGGCACGGGCAGGACCTATGACTTCCAAAGCAATGGTATGCGTCCCTACATCCACTATATTCAGCAGATCAGGTCCATTCGGATCGGGAGCGGCATCCAATACGTCGGTACATATTTGTTTGCATTTACAAATGTGACCTCCGTTGAGTTTGCTCCTGACGGAGCACTGAGCTACATTGGCCCCGCCGCTTTTTATCAGTGCTATTACCTCCAATCCATCGAGATCCCCAGCAGCGTGAGGCACATCGGCAACAATACGTTTGCCGGCTGCCCGGTCCTGAGCAAGGTCGTTATCCCCAGCGAGACAACCGCCATGCACTACAATACTTTCCGCAACAGTGCGAAGGCAACGCTCTATGTAGTGGAGGGCAGTTACGCACAAAACTATGCCATCAATTACAATATTCCCTATGTGCTGACCAGCACACCGATCAGCGGCGGAATCGTAACTGTAAATGGTGTCCTGTACTACTACAAGGGCGGCCATCCCTACTATGCGGGTCTGTTCCAGCTTGACGGCAACTACTATTATGCCCGCTCCAGCGGCCAGCTGGTGGTTGACCGTACCTATTGGATCACCAAGACCAACGACCTTCTGCCTGCTGCGAACTACCAGTTTGATGCCGACGGCAAGATGCTGAACGCTCCGACCCCCGATCCCAAGCCGGACCCCGATCCCAAGCCGGACCCCGATCCCAAGCCGGACCCCGATCCCAAGCCGGATCCTGATCCCAAGCCGGATCCTGATCCCGAGCCGGACCCCGATGCTCTGAGTATCGTCAGCGAAAACGGCGTGCTGTACTGCTATCAGCATGGCAGCCGCTATTATGCGGGTCTGTTCCAGCTTGACGGCAACTACTATTACGCCCGCTCCAACGGTCAGCTGGTGGTTGACCGCATCTATTGGATCACCAAGACCAACGACCTTCTGCCTGCCGCAAACTATCAGTTTGATGCCAGCGGTAAAATGGTCGGCAGATAACGCATATCCAAAATAAATTTCGGGCTGGCTGGGAATCTTTTTCCCGGCCAGCCCGAAAATGAAAGAGAACATTACGATGAATGTTGAAACACTGGTTGTAACGACTGGCCAAAGTGATAACCACCTCCCCCAGCAGATGCATATTCAGACAGATGCCCTCATCGGGAATCAATGCGGCAAAGACAGTCTGTCAGAGCATGTCTATCTCGGCCACAAAATCCGCTATATCAACACCTCTACCCATGGTGTCGGGATCAATCGAAACGAAGTCTTAATGCGCGCTACAGGGGACATCTGTGTTTTAGCAGATGATGACATGGTTTTTCTGGACGGATACGAGAAAACGATCTGTACCTGGTTCCAGAAGCTCCCCCAGGCAGACATCCTGCTTCTGAATCTGGAGGGCGGTAAGGCTCGGCACCGCAACACAAAGGTGACGCGGATCACCACTATGAATTACGGAAAATACGGTGCCGCCCGTATAGCATTCCGCCGCGAGGCGGTGCACTTCAGCGGCGTGATGTTCCATACCATGTTCGGCGGCGGCTGCCGATACAGCTGCGGCGAAGATACCCTTTTTCTGCGGGACTGTCTGCGTAAAGGTCTCCGTATCTATGGCATTCCGGCATCGATCGCGCAGATTGATGACAGCAGTTCATCTTGGTTTCAAGGCTATTCCGACAAATATTTTCAGGATAAAGGGATTCTCTATTATGCGCTGGATGGTAAGTGGGGACGTCTGCACGCGTGGATCCATTGCTTCCGTCACCGACACAGGTATCATGAGTATGGTTGGAAAAACGCTGTTAAGCAAATGGTGAAAGGAATGGGTACGGTCAAGTGATACACAAACCTGTTTTTTCGATCATCGTTCCGGTTTATAATGTGGAAAATTATCTGAACGCTTGCGTTCAGTCTCTTATAAGTCAAACTTTTTCTGATATTGAGATCATATTAGTTGATGATGGCAGCCCGGATAACTGCCCCGCTATGTGTGATACATATGCCGCCGCAGATTCCCGCGTGCATGTCGTTCATCAGCCGAACAGCGGACTATCTGTCGCGCGAAATACGGGGCTCGCACATGCTGCCGGGTCCTATGTTCTCTTTGTTGACTCAGACGACATTATCGACCTCGACACATGTCAGCGCCTGCTCCCCTTCGTCGATAAAAGCGCAGATATCATCATCGGCGACGGGATCAGCGTTGGTACCAGGAAAAAGCTCTCCCATGGATATACCGCAGCCTGTGTCCGCGGGGATATGTACCTGAAGCTGGCGCTGCATGAAGGCTCTATGCCTATGGCGGCGGTACTGTATATTTACCGGCGTGAATTTCTGCAGGAGAACCGGCTTGTTTTCAAGCCGGGAATTCTCCATGAAGACGAACAGTTTACGCCCCGTGCATTTCTATCTGCCGAAAGGGTAATTGAAAGTGGTATTTGCTTTTACCACTATATCACCAGAGATGACTCCATCACCACGCAGCAGGACTTGCGCAAAAATGCCGCCGATTTGTATGACAGCATTTTGGAGCTAACCGATTTGTATAAACAACTTGCAGATCAAAAGCTGAAAAATCGCCTGCTGGATTCGCTTGTAACAAAATACCTGAGCCTGTTTCAGGCCGGCAGACTCCAGCAATATGGGAAAGCTTATATTCACAAGCGCTTCGTACTATGCAATGCCAGGCGTCCAAAGACCGTTTGCAAAGCGTTGTTATTTGCCATAAGCCCCCCATTATACTGGCACGTGAATAACTGGGTAAAACAAAGGAGGGCGTAGTATGGAAGTGCCGCATCAAATTCCTAAAATCATCCATTATTGTTGGTTTGGTAAGACTTCCTTGCCGGAGGATGCGCAGCGCTGCATTGCCAGTTGGAAAAAGTTTTGCCCTGATTATGAGATTGTGGAATGGAATGAAACGAAGATCAATCTTTCCGCCCTGCCTCTCTATGTCCAACAGGCATATGCAGCACAAAAGTGGGCATTTGTTGCAGACTATGTACGCCTTTATGCTCTGATCAGGTATGGCGGAGTCTATATGGATACGGATGTAGAGCTTGTTGCCCCTCTGGATCGTTTTATGAACCAGGCAGCTTTTGCAGGGCTTGAGGATGCCTCGCATGTTGCAACATGTGTCATGGCCTGTGAGCCGGAATTCCCTCTTTTTAAAGAATTTCTGCTGCAGTACAGCAATATGCAGTTTTTGAATCCGGACGGAACGTTGAACACGACCACGAATGTATCTCGCCTGACAGATATCTGTCTCGAACGGGGGATGCTCCAGAATGGTCAATGTCAGTCTGTTGCAGGACTTACGATTTACCCTGCGGATTACTTTTGCCCTTTGGCATTGGATACCGGCCTTTTAAAACAGACAGAAAACACGGTCGCCATTCATTGGTTCGCAGGAAGCTGGTGGAGCAGCGAGGAAAAATACGCATGGAAAATCACCCGTCGCCTGCATCGCATCCTTCCTGTAAAAACGGCCAAACGGCTGGGCAAAGCGATCGCAATTGCACGATATCGCGGATGGAGTTCTCTTGCAGAAACTTTTTCCGATTTTTGCAGAAAGCAGAGGAAGCATGAATAATAAACTCGAAAAAAGCAAGAAACTGATCCAAAACGTCTTTCTCTTTTTTTTAGCAAGCTTTATCCCAAAAACCATCTCATTTTTCATGGTTCCGCTGTATACAGAGTGCCTGTCCACCCTGGAATACGGAACGATAGATCTGATCACGACAACCGTTCAGCTGCTTCTTCCTATATTGACTCTGCAAGTTCAGGATGCCATTCTGCGTTTTTCCGTTGCCGGACAAGATGATCCCCGCAAAGTCTTTTCCATTGGCCTGCGTATTGTATCAGCTGGCTTTGTTTTTTTGGCGTCTGCAACATTTTTGCTGACCATGCTGGGAGTTGTGGACCTGAACGGAGCTTACATTGCTTTTTTTCTTGCAAGCTATCTCACCGGTGCGCTGGGCAATGTTGTGAACTATTTTTTGAGAGCCCTGGACAAGGTCAAAGAAATCACGATCGCCTCAGTTATTACTTGTCTGATAACTGTGTCATGCAATCTTTTGTTTCTGCTGATCTTCCGTTGGGGTGTAAACGGATATTTACTGGCGAATATTCTCGGGCATGTATTGAGTCTGCTGTATCTGATGCTCGCAGCTCGTCTGGGACGATGCATCTCTTTCCGGATAAATGATTCGGAGTTGACCCGCCGGATCATTGTCTTCAGCCTGCCGATGATCGTCAGCGCACTTTCCTGGTGGATCAATAATTCGCTGGATAAGTATATTCTTTCCTTTTTCTGCGGCGTCTCTGCAACCGGGCTTTTGGCTGTGGCCTATAAGGTTCCGACTATTATCTCCACCCTTGGCGCAACCATTTCCAAAGCGTATTCCGTTTCGGTGCTGCAAAATTTCGATCCAACAGATAAGGATGGATTCTTGGGGCAAAGTTATGCGGTCATCAGCTTTTCTATGGTGCTGTGTTCCTCCGCCCTGATGCTGATAAACATTCCGTTATCGCGGCTGCTATTTGCCAAAGAATTCTATGCGGCCTGGCAATTCGTACCTCCTCTGCTTTTATCGGCATTATTTAACTACATGTCGCTTTCCTGTGAAAATATGTGCCTTGCATTGAACCGCACGAGACTGATATCTTCAACGGCGCTGATAGGAGCGGGCATTAATACATTTCTGAACCTCTGCATGATCCCCCTTTTGGGAAGCTATGGCGCAGCGGTCGCCACGGCTATAGGCTTCTTCTGCGTATGGATGATGCGTTATATATGGATCCTGCGGCATATTCAATTGAAGAACGCACGCATAAAGGAACCCCTCAGCTACGGGCTGCTTTGGGGACAGATGTTTGCCGCATACTGGGGAAATCGTCTTTTGCTGCTGCAGATCTGCATTTTCGTCGTACTTATTTTCTTATATTGGCGCGAGTTTAGTCAAATGCTGCACGTCATTCTGAAAAGAATATCTTCACTACATTGTAAGGGGACACTGTGATGCTGCTATCCTATATTGTTTATTTCGGCTTACTGATAGAGTGCTGGATATTCTCTTATTTTGCCGAGAAGCGAAACCGCAAGCTTCTCATATGGGTAATCATTCTATCCCTTACCATGGCTGCCGGTCTGCGAGCCTATTCGGTAGGTCTTGATACCCCGAGCTATGTTGAGAAGTTTTCGTACATATACAAGGGGATGTTTTCCTATGCCTACGGTCTGGAGGAGTCCTTCAAATACATCTGCTATGGTATTTTGCACGTGATCCCGAATGCATCGTTTTTGCTTGGGCTATTGGCGCTGATTACGCACGCCTGCATTATTTTACGATTTTGGGAGCTGCGCGGGATCGCGTCCTTTCCATGCATGGTCGTATTCTATTATATGTCTTTCTACTTCATGTCCCTCAACGGGATAAGGCAATTTGTCGCTGTGGCAATCGTTTTTTGGGGAACGCGCTATTTGGGGCAGAAAAAGTTCCTGCGCTTTATTTTGTGCATTTGTATCGCCGCATTGTTCCACCAGACTGCAATCGTAGGCTTCCTTCTTCTGCTGCTGAATGCATTTCAGTGGAAGGAATTGCAGCAGAAGCAAAAGCTCCTGTACATTCTTTTCATTCTTTGCGTTCCGTTAATCATTGTCCTGCTTTCAAATAAGATGGCCCAATATAGCCGCTATTTTTCTGATCTTTCCATTAACATAGGGCTGATCGTGCCGGTAAAGCTTGCACTATGGATGTTGTGTATGCTGTTAATGGCGCACAGTGCAATGTATCAGGAATTCCTGTCATCCATCCATGCTTCCGAAAAATTCGACGTGCGCATATCGTACATAATTTATCTTTTTGGGCTTTTGCTCGTCTCATTGGGATACTTCTTCCCGACTTTTATCGAACGCATCAGTTGGTACTTTTATGTTTATGAAGGGGTATTTTATGGGGCCCTATTGAAAAATACGGAACGGGGCACAAAAATTCCAATTTCCTGTGGGATATTTCTCCTTATCGCCTATGGGTTCTGGTACAGTCTATCGCATGATTCTCAAGGAGTGATGCCATATCTGTTTATAATCTAAGCATATATTGACTTTTATATTCTGATATTTGTGTAGAACAAGAGCATGTCTCGCCGGTATTTACCGGTGAGACATGCTCTTGTTTATGTATTCGCCTCCGACAACGAGTTTCAAACCGTCTAGTCCACGACCTTTGAGTAACTGAAAGTGTCAGACTTACCCGATTTCCTCATTTACCGTAATGATCGAATGCGAATCGATCCAGTAGCATCCGAATCGCGCAAAGGCCACTGTCTTGCCGGAATAGGCCGGAACCGTGAGGCTGGCAAGATACCCGCCCGACATGGTATTCGTTCCAGTATCCTTCCAGTACGGGGCTGCTATCACCGCCTTGTTCGCATCATAAAATGCGATGCGTTGTTCGTTGATAGCGGCCGACCCTTCCTTCAGGTTCATCCCCTCAAATCGTACCGTGTCCCCGGAATGGACCGGGATGAATCCGGTAATGTATGTCGATGCTTGCGAGGACGGTTCACCAGTGCTGTTCAGCCGGTATCCCTGCTGGTATCCGACGCCGTTGAATACCGCCCCGCCGGCGTCCGTCGAAATGGGGATCTGATTTGTATACGCCGCAGTCGCCACAGCCGTGATAACGACGTTCCCGGTCACGCTTGCAATATGGACGGTGCTGCCGGACACCGCCGTGACCGTGATATCTGTGCCGCCCATGGTGACCGAGATGCTGCCGAGTTTCTTCCCGGCATTGGGGGTAATCGTGACGCTGAGCGCCGCGCCTTCGCTGATTTCCGTCCCCGCAGCATTGCTTGTGCAGTCCGTCAGATGCTGCGTCAGAGTATACTGCGTAACGTAGTCGGAGGCATTCAGCGCGGCGGGCGTTCCGTTTATGGCTGCTGAACGGTATGCGTTCAGCTCGTCGATCGTCAATCCGGCTTTCAATGCCCACTTCACGACATTATCCCGGAGGGAGGACTTTCCGAATGACGCGAAATAATTGGCCAGGCCGGTGTAGTTGGCCGAGGTCCGCTTCTGCGGCGTTCCGGCATCCGAGAGAGAGGAAAAGCCCGAAAGCTCATAGTCCATGTCCACGTGCTTTCTGGAAACGCCAAGCAGCGCAAGCAGGATGAACGACAGGGTCCCCGTTCTGTCCCGCCCCAGTGAGCAGTGATAGATCACCCCGTTCCCGTGGATGACCACATCGAACACCGCCCGCAGAAGTGCGGCCATCTCTGCGTAATGGGATTTCGTCAGGTCGACGAGGTCGCTGTAATAGGCCGACAGGGGATACCGCTTGTAATACACCTCGCTCCCAAACGGGGAGCTTTCCAGAGACGCGTTATCCCGCAGATCAAAGTGGTAGCGGATGTTTGCATTTTGGGCGATATTGGCATCTGCGGATTCCGCTGCACCCGGTGCGGCGCAACGATACATCCGCCCATACCTGACGGTTCCTCCGTCACATGCCCATCCACCGAGGTCCCGGCAGTTTTTCACATAGCCGATAAACTTCATCATGCGAACTGTTCCGGTCGGCTTCACGCGCCCGCTGTCGATTACATCCCCTCCGCTGCCTTTCACGATGTAGCGGAGGACGTGCCCGGGGACTGCGTTGTAGATCACGGTTTCTCCTCCCAGGATATTGTTGAGCTTTCCCCCGATGCCGGTGGTCTCATCCTGCTGGTAACGCGTTCCCCCCTGCATCGTGAGCGCTTTGCCCAGCGGAGCATCCTTGATTCCGCTGGCCCCCGTGTAGCTGTCCAGCACGCTTACGCTGCCGCCGTTGGCGTCCGTATAAGCGGCCTCCGCCGCAGTCAGATAGGCCGCAACCGTGGTGCTCATTTGCGGGTACTCCTCCACGTCAGGCTGTAGCGGGGCGATCGCCAAAACGGCATCGGCCATTTGGGCGACCTTATAGGTGGCCGTACTGCCGTTTTTGGCCCGGATGGCGTTTGCGATGGCCAGGACGCTTGCCTCCTCATAGAGCTTCTTTGCCATCAGTAGCTCACCTCCGTCCCGTCCGGCAGGGCCGCCAGCACATCAGCGACTATCTCCGCCTTGTCCGCTGCCGTCCAGTAGTCCGTCCCCTTCACCGGGGCGTGGCCAGCGGGGCCCCTGGGGCCGGTGTCGCCGGTGTCGCCTTTGGGGCCCTGCGGGCCGGTGCCGCCGGTGTCGCCTTTGGGACCTTGCGGACCGGTATCGCCGGTGTCGCCTTTGGGGCCTTGCGGGCCGGTATTACCGTCTTTTCCGTCAAACTCTCCGCTGGCCTTGGCCTGTGCCAGCGCCGCCTCCGTGGCCGCCTGCAGCGTGTCCGCCGACAACGCCCCCACCTCTGCCGCCGTGTAGGTCGGCTTCTTTGCGGCTTTGGCCCACTCCGGCACGGTCGGGTCCGTCTCTGTTACCGGATGCTCGGTCAGGTACGAAGCCACGGCCTTGGCAATGTCCTCCTCGGACGCGCCGCCCATGCCACGGATCAGCTCCATCAGCTGGTTGTACACGCTCTCGGGCGGGTCAGCAGGCGCGCCGCCTGCTGTGGTAACAGACGGCAGCACCCGCAGATCCGCCGCCCGGCTGGTGTGCAGGTCTCCGGCGTACAGGCCCACGGACGCCCACCCCGGCGTGCTGAGCACCGGCAGAGCCGCCGTATTGCCGGTGAATACCACGTCCTGATAGGTGCCGTCTGCCAGGTTCACCCGCATGGTCTTGGTATCGTAAGCGGCCCACTCTGCATCCAGGTCCCACACCACCGTATAGTCGCTGTTGCCGCAGATCACGGTCCCCGTGCCTCCGGCCCGCTTGTCCCGAATTTTGATCTTGATTTCAGGCATTTGCATCAACTCCCTTCGGATACGCCCGCACGCGGCGGAAAAGTTGCCCCCGCTGTTGCCGTCTCCGTCTTAGTATGTGACAGGTGGTATATCGGCTATAGCACCCACCTTATTTCAAATAATACAGCTGAGTAACTTGATAACTAGTCTTACGCTGTTAATAGGCCACCACACCGTACCCCAGAATCTCATAGTATCCCACCGGGTATTGGTTCACCCGGCAGCTGTCGCCGGAGTTGCCCTCCACGGTGTAGATGATCCCGTCCTCGACCTTCCAGACAATGCCCACGTGGTCGGACTGCCCGTCCTGCGGGCCGGAGTGACCCTTGTTGTCCCAGTCGAAGAAGATAATCATGCCGGGCGCAGGCTCGATGGCGTTATCCGCCCATTGGCCACGGTCTCGGAACCACTGGACGCCGTTGACGCAACCTGCGAATTTGGGAATGACACCGGTGTCGATGTAGCCGCACTGGTCGGCGCACCAGGAAACAAAGCAGGCACACCATTCCACACGGCTGCCGAAGCCATACCATGACCAATAGGGCTCGCCGCCTACGTTGCCTACCTGCGTCAGCGCCACCTGCACGATCTGGTCGTCTGCACCGTACACGCCGTAGAGCACAGCCGCCCACATTCCGGAGGTGCCTTCCTCCAGCAGGGCATCCAGATGCTCCAGCTGCCGTTCTCCGAAGCCGTATTCCGCTGCCATCTCCGTTGCCGTTTTGTGGCTGACCACAATGTGCAGTGTGGTCTTGGTCTCCGTGACGGTCTCCTCCAGAATGTTGCCGTGGCCGTCGTCGCTTTCGATGATGGTCGTCAGGCCGTCCAGCTTGCCCTCCTCGTTGCAGACGATGCAGACCGGCTCCTCAAAGGGGTAGAAGGCCTCAATCATCCCGCCCACGATCTTCTGATAGCTCTCCAGAGAGGCGTCGATGGAGGCGGGCCTTGCCAGCTTTCCGGGCTCCAGCAGCACCACATGGATTTCCCGGCGCAGAGGCCGGGCAGTGCTCTCGTCGAAAGTCACCTGCCGGAAGCCGATGCTGTCACAGAAGAAGGCCGTTCTGCCTTCCACCACCACGTCGGACACAGACATGGAATGACCTTGGAAGTCCTCCGGGGGATCCACGTTGAACAGGGTGTAAACCTCCTCCAGATCGCTGCAGTTCACTGTGCCCTCGAATACGCAGTCGTAAATACTGCTGTCGATAACCTTGGGGTCGAAGCCTCGTCGGGCAAGGGCCTCCGTGGACAGCAGCGCCCGGCGCTCCTCGTCCCGATTCTGGTTGATCTGATACAGCTTGATGTCCATCATCGTTCCCAATCCTCCTTCTTTTTCATTAGACCAAGCTGCAGCTGGAGCTGTTCGTTGACGTCCTTTCCCCGGGTAGGCGGCTCATCCAGAACGGTGTAGCCTTGAAGGCCGTCCAGGATGCCCTGTGCGGCAGCCCGGCCCACCTCATCGTTGTCCAGATGCAGCCGCAGAGTGGTGATCTGCGGGTGTTCCTCCAGAAACCGGCTCAGCGCCACCGGCACTATGCCCTGCCGTTTCGGGGTAAATACGCCTGCCAGGGACAGCAGCGCCTCCTGCTTCCAGTCCCGGCCTGCGTACTTTTCCAGCGTGGCATAGCTCAGCAGGTCGATGGCTGCCTCAAACAGGTGGACGGTATCGGCCTGAGGATTCTCCGCAATGGAGAAGGAATAGTGCTTATCGCTGCCGGTGGCCTCGGATTTGAACTTGCTGAAGGTGCTGCGCAGCGCCCCATAGCGGGGCTTGCCCATTCGGTCATAGCCCACAAACAGGGCGTTTTTGTACTGACTGGTCTGAAACAGCAGCTTCTTTTCGATGCAGTAGTCGATGATCTCCGGATGGATCCCACGCCCCTCCAGATAGGTTTTCACCGCATCGCGGCTGCTGTCCACATCCGGCAGCAGCAGGCGGCGCTCCTTGGGAATCACCGGCGCTTTTGGAGCCGTATAGTTCTGCAGCGGCGTGCCGGTCAGTAGGCTCACGGCTTCCGGGAAGGACATTTCCTTGACCTTCACCAGATAGTCCAGCGCGTTCCGCCCGCCGATGCCCCGGGGGAACCAATGCCATTTCCCGTTGAAAATTTTCAGGCTGTCATGCTCCCGGGTGCAGTAGGTACTGCCGGAGACGCGGACCAGCTCGCCCGGCTCATAGGCCTGCAGATAATTCAGCAGATCGATCTGCCGGGCAGCCTCAATGGCTTCTGCGTCTACATAGGGCATCAGCGCACCTCCTTTTCCGGCTGCATCAGCTTATCAGCACGTCCCTCAATGCAGTCCCGGAGGGTCTCCATGTAGCCCAGCTCCAGCTTTTCAAAATCCCGCAGGACGTCGGCAACGGGGCACGGGGATTTCATCAGGGCCTGGCACTGCTCGGGCTGCAGTTCCAGATCCTCCATGGCAAATAAAATATCCTGCCGCACGGCGTACTCATAAGCGTGCTGCAGGATCTCATCCGGCGGAAGGGTCAGCAGCCAGTCCCGGTAGCTGTCCTGTTCCGCCTCCATCTTGTGGTAGATGGCAGTATTCAGTTCTTCAGGTGTCATTGTTCCTCTCTTTCTCTCATCCCGGCTGCACCAGACGCTTGAACTTCAGCGGGCTTTCCTCAATGTAGCGGGTGATCAGCCGACTCTCGGCCTTGGTTTCGGGATAAGCGGTAATGGTGATGGTTTTGGTGTTCCAGTCCAGCGTATAGGTGTCGGCGGCCACATTGGTGATGTGGTACTCCGCCAGGAAATCCAGGAAGGCCTGCATGGCCTCCAGATTATCCGACATGATGACATTCACATAGGTTCTGTCCTTGCTGAGCTGATCGCTCACAAGGCAGGCCAGCGAGCAGCCCACGCCGCCCGCGATGGCGACTACCAGCAGTGCCAGCATACTGTCCGCCGACACGATACGCTTGGTGATCCAGAAATAAATGAAGTCGGACAGGATCACGGCGATACCCGCCAGAACCCACCGTCTTCTCTGGATCAGTATGGTTTTTGTAGTGGAAAGGGCGTTGTCCAGCACCTTGGCCAGAAACAGCGCACCGAGATAGAGCATAGGCTTGCCTCCTTTGATTTTTGTATTTGAACGGGCAAAGGATGAACTTGCTTTTTCGTGCGGATCCGCATCTCATGAACTTGCTTTTTCGTGCAAATTAAACTCCTACGAACTTGCTTTTTTGTGTTCCCCGTGTTATACTTGGCATATAAATAGGGTAAGCTATCTGCATAAGGAGTGAGAAGATGCTGAAACGAAAAATATACGATGAACTCGTAGCGTGGAAAAGCAGCAGCAACGGAACAACTGCCATGATGATCGATGGCGCACGCCGTGTCGGCAAAAGTTATATTGCCGAAGCGTTTGCAAAGGCTGAATACAAAAGCTATATCCTGATCGATTTTGGACGAGCTCCCACAGACGTACTGGATCTATTCGCCAACGATAGCTCTGATCTTGATCTATTCTTCGCAAAACTCGCAGCCTTTTATGCAACGCCTCTCCACAGAAGGGAATCGCTAATCATTTTTGATGAAGTTCAACAATATCCGAGAGCACGCCAGCTTATCAAATATCTTGTAGCGGATGGCCGGTTTGATTACCTTGAAACAGGATCGCTGATTCGGCTGAAAAAGAATGTCCAAGATATCATTATTCCTTCGGAAGAGGATCACATTGAGATGTTTCCGCTGGATTTTGAGGAATTTCTCTGGGCAATGGGAGACGAGGCCACATATCCACTGATTCGGCATTGTTTTGAAGCAAAGCAACCCCTTGGCGCAGCACTTCACCGGAAGATCATGAATGACTTTCGTCAATACATTCTGGTTGGGGGGATGCCTCAGTCCGTTCTTGCTTACATGAATGGCAAGGACTTCGAGGCATCCGATGTTGCCAAACGCAGGATTCTGAAGCTGTATCATGAGGATGTGGCAAAATTTGCAGAGGGATATGAAGATAAAGTGTTTGCCGTATTCGATGGCATTCCGGGTCAGCTTTCAAAAAAAGAAAAGAAATACAAGCTTTCGTCTCTCGGAAAGCAGGCTCGTTTTCGCACTTATGAGGATTCATTTGTGTGGCTGAACGAAGCCATGATAGTAAATACCTGCTTTAATGCAACGGATCCTCATGTTGGGCTTGCGCTGAGTGCTGATAACGCCACGCAGAAGTGTTATATGGCAGATACCGGATTACTTGTAACGCACACTTTCCAGGATAAAAAATACACAGACAATGAACTTTATCGTGCAATTCTCTTCGATAAACTTAATATCAACGAAGGAATGCTGATGGAAAACATTGTTGCACAGATGCTTCGCCATAGCCGTTCGCGCCTGTACTTTTACTCTCGTTCCGACAGCCAAAACCGGGAAAACCACATGGAAATCGACTTTCTAATTACCGAAGGGAAAAAGATTGCTCCGGTAGAAGTTAAATCCGGCAATTATCGCTCCCATTCCTCTTTAGATAAATTTCGAAAGCACTTCTCATCTGTAATTGGCAATTCCTATATTCTCTACACCAAAGATGTTATGATCAAAGACGGCATCATTCATCTGCCTCTTTACATGGCAGAATTGTTATGATGTGAAGGGGCCTTGTAAATTTTTGCAAGGCTCCTTCCGCATATAACGAGTTGCTTTTGCACCTTCTGAATTACCTTGCCAGCCTCAGAATCAGTTCCTCTACATCCTCCGTAGGCTTTCCGGCATTCAGCAGCTTATTGCGCCAGCGGAGAAGGATGCTGCGGGCATAGCGGGCTTCCTGCGGCGTCAGGGTCAGGACAACTTTGTCACGCTTACGAAAGAACATAGCGGGCACCTCCGTTTTTTCTCCAGTGTAGCCGGAGGGGACGGCAGCGTCAACTGTGCGAATCAGCGTTCCCGATCCCGTTCCTTCTGCTTCACCTCTAGCACGGACCCGCAGGCCTGTTCATACTCCTTGTCGGTGATGAGCCCGGCCTTGTAGTCCATATAGGTGGCTGCCGCCTGTGCGTCCTTGATGGCACGGATCAGGGTCTCGGGCTTGTCCCGGATGGACTGGATCCAGGCCTGAACGTAGGCCTTGTGATTGTCGATGTGCTGGGGCGTGGCCGTTACGTCCAGATCCACACCCATGAAGCAGGAACACATCATTCCGGTATGGAACTGGCAAAGATGTTTTCTCTCAACGAAACCTTGACCAACAGACTGGGTGCCGCTGTTTTAATGCCGCCTTTCCTGGTGGGCCGAGCGTTGAAAAAGTATAACAACGGGCAGCCGATCGTCTACTATACCGAAGGCGTCTTTGCGCCGGATACAAAGATCAGACTTCAGTCCATGTCAGATGCGCTTGGCGTATCTTATTCGGCACTTATCAACCGGCTCAGAGAACTGAGGCTGCTGGAATGCAGACCGGTCGAAGAATATATTGACCGCTCTCTTTTCCCGGAGGGATCAATATGATTCAGTATGACGCGCGTTTCGGTACCCCCAGCGACGAGGTGCTCCGAAAATTGGAACTATCACGCATGGAAGTAGAATCCATGGAAAAGCGGAATCTTAACTGTCCCATCTGCGGCTTTCGCATCCTTGGTGTGTATGCTGACCGAAACGGTCATGCGGAAGTGAAATGCCGCAAATGCAAGTTTGAAGGTCCCATCAACCTGGCCTACTTCAGAAGGCAGCATCGGCACCATAGGTATATCCGCTTCGATAACCGCAAGCGGAACGTCACCAGATAACTTATAACTGAATATCTGAAAACAATACGATTTCTAATCGTGCAAGCGGAGCAGGACCCGTAAAGGGCTGAAAAACTTCCAAGCGCCGTACGAAGCCGGATTGAGACAAATTACAGGATCATTGTATCCTGATGTCTCTTTCCGATTTCTGCGGCGCTTTTTTGCACGGTTTTGCTTCGTACTGCGTTAGAAGGTCTTTTCTCAAAGCTCGCGCTTGGGAAAGGACCTTTATGTTTTGTGCCTGGCTTTGCTACATAGGCCGATATCCGTAGCTCCGAAATTTGGATTTCAACCAACAAACCAAATTTCAAAACAAGGAGCTACGAATCATGAAGAAAGAATTTTGGATCAAGAAGGATCCTGTCAAGGATGGTCAGGACAACTGGAAAAAGCTGAGCAGCTATGAGTTTGCCCGTTTTATGGAAACGGCAGACGGAAAGTCCCGCAAGGAGAATATCGCTAGGATTCCCGGCGGCGAGCCCGGCGAACCGATCATCTATATGGAAGTTGACAGCCAAACCGCAAAAGAGTGGAAGCGTGAAAACAACAGAGCCTGTTATCTACAGAAAACCATGAATGCATTGGGCATCGAGGTGATCTCCTACAATGTTTCTCCTAACGTTGAGGATTGGGAAGTAAATGGAGAGGCCTTGCTGGAGGACCCTGATTGCCATGTGGAGGACGATGTCCTTCGCAGCATTCTCACGGAGAATATGCTCGATGCAATGTGCCATTTGTCGGAGATTGAGCAGAAAGTAATCACCCATCTGTATTTATCAGATGAGCCTATGACCGAGCACGAGTTTGAAAAGGCTTTTGGTGTCAAGAGGTGTACGGTCCACTATTACAAAGTAAGTGCGTTAGAGAAGCTCAGAAAAATGCTGAGTGAAAATGTTTAAGGCAGTTACTAACAATTCACGGAAAAATTCAGCAACTGGTTAGTAGAAGGACTATTTTCATTATAGAACAGGAGAACACAATAAAGAAAACAGGTTCTATCTGTCTACATAGCAGCCGGAACACACGCATAGATTGAAGCAGAAAACGCTCTGGAAAGGAGGGCAGCCATGGAAGTATTTCTGATCTTCCCGAAATCAAAGCAGGCTCGGCAGGAGCTTGGGCAGGAGCTGTCGAAGTTCCAGTCCGAGCAGGCACTGAAATCCATCCAGAAGCTGCCCTGTTCCACGGAGCAGAAGCTGGAACTGGTAGACGCCGCCGTGAAGCATCTGAAAGCGCAGCAATAATACATAGCAGACGAGCAGACCAGCCTCAACAGCCAGTCTGCCCGTTTTTCAGATACTTCTCGCAGAGTTTGACGCCGCAAGTTTTCTGTGAAGCAGCGCAAATTCTTCAATCTTCTGCTGGGAGGGGCAAAATTATCTGCGATGATAGATCGCCTCCAGCCGTTTTCTGGATTCCTCCAGCGTATAGGCAGGCGCACCGGAAAGTCGGGCGGCCTCTGCTGCCTCCAGCTTTGCGCGCAGCTTCAAGGTTTCCTCACGCTGCCCAGCTTTTTCATGCGCCAGATCAGAGATCATGCTGTAGTCGTTACACAGTGCAGTCGAAGATTTGATAATCATGGGTCGGCATCTCCTGAATGATTCTGTAATAATTCTATCGGACTTTTTTGCAGCTTTCAAGTCTCTGCTTGAAATATCTCTCCCATGTGGATTTGAAAATCTGCTTCCGATTCTGCTCCCACTGTTTCAGGCTGCCGAGGCTGACGCCCAGCTTGTCCGCATATTCTCTCTGCGTCAGACCGAGTTTCGTTCGGATCGCCTTGATCTGATCCCCCTGACCGTTTCGCAGAAACAGATTATAGTCATCCAGCAGCGTTTCCACCGGCACCTCAAAAAGCCGCGCGATCCGTTCTATATGTTCCGTCGGGTAGAAATCTTTCCCGGATTCCTCATAGTGAACATACGTGCTTCGGTCAATCCCGGCACAGTCAGCTACGTCTCTCTGCCGCAGGCCTTTCTGATATCGCAGCCAGCGGAGCTTGTCCGCCGTTTCGGCGATTTCCGAGAAGTCCGAGAACTGCAAATTGAACTTTTCTGCGTCCTGAAACTTGTGCGGCAGCACCACCGGAAATTGAAGAATCTGGAGCGGGGCTACTTTTACCGCGCCCGATACATTGGAAATCAAAATATAGCAGCGGACTCCAACACTCGCCAGCAGATGCCATTTTGCCTCAAAAGGTGTCCGTTCCGCCACCTGCAAGGCCGTTTCTTCCGTTAGGTTAGTATAGCATTTTCAATACACCTGGACGCATAGGTTGCCAGGCGGATTTTTTTGTCCGGCTGGAAGGTGTTCACGGCCTTGATCAGGCCGATGGTGCCGATGGAGATCAGATCCTCCTGGTTGGCAGCCTGGGTGTAGTACTTCTTGAAGATGCATTCTTGAAGGCTAATTTGCCTCGTTCATAATAGGCTGAAGCCGTTTGCCCCAGCCGCAAATAGAGTTCTAAATGGATATGTTTGTCATCACTGTCCTCACATACCACAGCGTGGTCGAGGATCGTGGCAACCACTTCTGATTGAATCGGCTCCTTGCAGTTCAGATCTGCCCATAATGCCTTTTCCAGCGCAGCCGTGTCCGTGGCCGCGATTTGCTTTTGCTGCTCCTGTTGCTGCAAGGAAATCGTTTGTGTTTGCAGCGAGGTGATCTGTTCATTGAAGCGGCTATTCCGCTTTTTGAACTCCTGCATGGTAATGGCGTCGGCCATACTCAGCTCCAGTAACTTTTCTTTCTTGTCCTCCAGCTGCTGTATTTGCGCTTGCAACCGGGCAATCTCCTTGGAGTGGTCTTCCTTCTTCTGTGTATTTGTAACGGAATCCAACACCATGCGGATAATCTGTCTCTGGTGCTTTACCAGCTTCTGAAACTGCTCTGCCAAAATAGTATCCAGTTCCGTGGTGCGAATGGTAGGCAGGTCGCAGCCCGCTTTTCCGTGTTCACGGTACATCTTACATTTCCAAAACTCCGTTTCTCCCTCCTGCGTTTTGAAGGATTGCCGGTGAAAGGACGTTCCATGCTTTCCACAGATGATCTTGCCGCTGTAGGGATACCGGCTCTGATACCCTACGCCATAGGCTTTCGAACGAGCGCTCCTCTGCTTAAAAAGGGCATTGGCCTTATCCCATACTTCTTCCGACACGATGGCCGGAATATTCGGGTCGGGATAGGATACCCATTCACTTTCGTCGAGGAACGCTGTCTTTTTCTTGCGGTAGTCTAACGATTGGGTCTTGTTGCCGCAATACCAGCCCTTATATTTGGGATTTTGCAGAATGTGTCCGATGGTGCTTGTGTTGAATACATTACCCTGCAAGCTGGTGTAACCACGGCGGGTCAGCTCCTGTGACAAGCTGCGCAGACCATATTGACCGGTGGCATAGAGTTCAAATATCTGCTTTACCGCCTCTGCCTGCTCCGGAACAATGGTCAGCTTACAGTCCTTCTTATCATAGCCCCACAAGCGATTATTACCCAGTACACGACCGTTCTTGATAGATTGACGAAAGCCGAATTTCAGTCTCTCAGAGAGCTTGCGTACCTCGTCCTGTGCTACACCTGCCATGACCACCAATCGGAACTCGCTATCGCTGTCCAGTGTATTGATGTTGTCATTCTGGAATAGAACGCCCACATTGTTCTCCAGCAGCTCCTGCGTGTACTGGATGCTGTCCAGCGTATTACGAGAGAAGCGAGAGATCTCCTTCGTGATGATAAAGTCAAACATTCCCCGCTGGGCGTCTGCGATCATCCGCAGGAAACTGTCCCGCTTGTAGGTACTTGTGCCGGAAATGCCCTCGTCTATGTATCCGGGGATGTACGTCCAGTTGGGATTCTTCTGGATGAACTCTGTGTAGTATTGAATCTGGTTTTCCAGACTGCCCTGCTGCTCCACCTTCTCCGTAGAGACACGGGCATAAAAGGTCACGCGCAGCGGTAGGTCATAAATTGACTTGCCCTGCCGCATCTGCTCTCTCAACCATCGAACTGTCATCATGGGTATCGGCCTCCTCAACCATTATTTCTTCCATAGCTTCAGTATCAGAGGTAAATCGGCATTTGTCAAAAAAACGGGAGTTGCAGGCAGAAACATATGTCTCTTCCGAAATCAACTCCCGCTTCCATAGACGCTTCAACAAAACCAAGGCAATATCACGATCAACTTCTGTCATAGGCAACTCCTCCTTTTTATAGGGTATGTGGGGATCAGGGTGATATGCGTGAGAATGAGCAGGCAATAACACGCTTCCCAAAGTGCGCTTTTGTTTACCCACACTCTTGCGGCCGTAAAAATCTCAAGCAAAACAGGCGGCTGGTGGCTGCCAGCCTCACGGGAATCTCACCCCGGCCCATGCTGATGGGTGCGCCGCACGATGCTTTGAGGGCGTCCAATGCGGGAGTATCGTTAGGGGTGCCGGTGGTCATGGCCCACAGAGTACCACTCTGTTTCGGAGCAACGCTTGTTTCGCTCCCTCCCGTGCGGAAGATCATGGCGGGCGCTGTCCTTTGGCTCACACCGGCACGAACGTACCTGTCTGCTTTATTTATGCCGCGAATACGGCTCTTTTCAATGTGCAGCATCGGCTCTTTATCAGCCTGCATCAGCCATCAAAGCTTTGATGGCTGATGCACACTCGTAAAGAGAAAACTGCGGCAGCGGTGCGGAAAGGAAAACACACCGCCGCCGCAGAAACAGGGGGAGGCAATTTAAGCGCTATTGCGAAGGTAGGCGGCCAGCATATCAATGAACTGCGTATTTGTCGGCGGCTGCGACAGCGGATGTCCTGCGATCCGATCAAGCAGGCTGTGATCCGGCTGCCTCCAGCAGGCTTGCACAAGGGTGCGTAGGTTTCGCTCCACGCAGCCGCTCGTTGTGTGGAACTGCTGTGCTGTCTGCTTATAGAGCCGTTTTGTGATCAGCAGGACATACTCAGGCTTTTCCTGTACCTGCTCCAGCATATATACCGCAAAGTAAAATCCCGACAGCTTTCCGGATACACCTAAGAGACGCAACAGGCGTTCGGCGTCCAAAGGCACGTTCTTTTCAAGTTCCGAAACATAATAAACTAACGGCATTGGCGCTCCTCCTGTCGTGTGTATTTTGAAAGTTGACCATCAAGCCGTTATGGCGGGCTTCTTGCCGAATTTGGTAAGCTTCTTCCATACTGATTTTACACGATTTATGGCTATTTGTGTCATAGTTTCGTTCTACAATGGTCTACGCATATGTGACGGATTTTGTATGTTTTTGTCGATTATCGTAGGTAAGCTTAATCTATAAGAGAAGGTGGCACGAAAAAACGTGCCACCTTCTCTTATGCCATTGCAGTAAAGGCTGATATTGACTTTCGCTATGTGCAACAAGCTATTTCAATGAGTAATACGTTCACCCTATTAGCTTCGCGCAATCGGCAGACTTCCCAGATAGCATTTCCAAACCATGACTCAGCGCAGGAAGCACTGCTTCTAAATTTTCCTGTGCTGCATTAGGAGATCCGGGTAAGTTTAGAATCAGCGTTTTACCACGAATCCCCGCCTGTGCCCGTGAGAGCATGGCGCGATTTGTCACTTGCATGGATACATAACGCATAGCCTCCGGAATTCCAGGCGTCATACGTTCGCATACAGCCAGAGTTGCCTCTGGTGTCACATCTCTCGGGGAAAAACCAGTCCCTCCCGTGGTCACTACCAACTGTACATTGCTTTCGTCCGCCAGACGGCATAGCGTTGCCTCAATCTGTGTCTGGTCATCGGGAACTAGGGCAGTCTCTTTTACTTCATAGCCTGCGTTTTTTAATATCGCAGACACCAAAGGGCCACTTGTGTCGGGTCGTTCTCCTCGGAAACTACGGTCACTGACCGTCAAAACAGCCGCTGTATACATTTTGTTAACCTCCTCAGTCAAAACATCTTAATGAAGCAGCATAATCTGCTGTGGTGCCACTGCCACCGTCAACGTCCTGCTATTATGTATTTTCTGCCCATTGTTTTTGTCCATTTCCATCCATAGAAGCGGTGCCTCCTGTGTTGCCCCCACTGGACGTAAGAGAATGATGGTGGAGAACACATCTTGGATTATCCGCTCCACTGTGCAGGAAAACGCATTCTCTTCGCCTAAAGTAGCTGGCCGGACGGAGTGCGCACGAATGCCTACGCACTGAACCATCGAGCCTGCCTTTTCAGCGCATCGAAGAGCAATTCCCCACTCTGGCAGCGTCACAGTATTTCCGTTGGTGATTGCCCTAGCATAGTTTTTGCAGCCCGTGAGACGCGCGGCGGCTTCCGTGCCAGGGCTGAAAAACAACTCGTCCATCGCCTGCGCGGGCAGAGTTTTTCCCTGATCCATTACGCATACCCAGCGGCAGTTGCGGAATGCCTCGCCTCGGTCGTGAGAAACCCATATCGCCGGGCCAGCAAAGCTATCCAACACTTCAGTCAGTTCCATCTCCAGATTCCACTTCAAAAAGCTGTCCAGGGCCGAAAACGGCTCGTCCAGCAAGATAGCCCGCGGCTCGGAGGCAAGAATACGGGCCAGGGCCACCCGCTGCTGCTGTCCGCCGGACAGCTGGGCGGGGTATTTCTTCTCCAGGCCCTCCAGACGGAAGCGGCGCAGCTGCTCCGATGCCTGACGCTGCTTTTCCGCGCGGTTGCCGGTGCGGATACCACACTGGATGTTCTGGGACACGGTCATGTTGGGGAACAGGGCGTACTGCTGAAAGAGATAGCCTATCCGCCGCTGCTGGGGCGTCAGGTCGATGCGCTGCTCACTGTCGAACAGCGTTTCGCCGTCCAGCACGATGCGGCCCTTATCCGGCGTCATGATGCCGGCGATGCACTTGAGGGTCACGCTCTTGCCGCAGCCGGAGGCCCCCAGCAGGGCCATGGTGCCGCTGTCGGTCTCGAATTGGGAGCGCAGGGTGAAGCTGCCCAGCTTCTTTTCGATGTCCACCACAAGGCTCATGCGCGCTGCCTCCTTCCCCAGCCCGCCGCGGCCAGCAGATTCTTCTTTTCCAGCATGTTCACCACCAGCAGTATCACGGCGGAGATGGCCACGTTCACCAGCACCCATTTCAGGGCCAGGGCATCGTTGTTGGTCTGCCACAGCTGATAGACGGTGGTGGACACGGTGGCGGTTTTGCCGGGGGTGTAGCCCGCGATCATGCTGGTAGCGCCGTACTCGCCCAACGCCCGGGCGAAGGCCAGCACCGCGCCGGCCAGCACGCCCTGACGGCAATAGGGCATGCGGATGTGCCAGAAGATGTAGGTGTTGGACAGGCCCAGGGTCTGTCCGGCGTAGGCCAGCGTCTCGTCAAAGGCCTCGAAGGCGCCGCGGGCGGTGCGGTACATCAGCGGGAACACCACCACAACGGTGGCGAAGATGGCCGACCACCAGGTCATCACCAGCCGGATACCGAAGGTCTCCAGCATCCACGCGCCGATAACGCGCTTGGGACCCAGCACACGCAGCAGAAGATAGCCCACCACCGTAGGCGGCAGGACAAGGGGCAGCGTCAATATCACATCGAGCACACCCTTGACCAGACGCGGGAGCTTTGCGATATAGTACGCCGCGGCGATGCCCGCGAAGAACACCACCACCGCCGAGATGGCGGCAATACGCAATGAGTTTAAGAGGGGATACCAGTCCATAGGATACCTCCGGAAAAGCGGGATACAGGCAGAACGCTTCCGCGTCCTGCCCGCTCCGGTATGAACGAAAAAGTTCTTTACTTGGACAGCGGGGTGAACAGCACCTTCTCGAACTCGGCGGAAGCCTCAGCGCTCTGGAGGTAAGCCAGGAACGCAGCGGCGGCCTTCTGCTGGGCGGAGGTGTTCAGCACAGCGGCGGGGTAGATGACCTGACCGCACATGTCGGCAGTGGCCTCGGCAGCCACGGTCAGACCGGCAGAGTAAGCGTCAGAGGCATAGATGATGCCGCAGTCCACGGTGCCCTCGGAGACGGCAGTGGTGACTTCCTTCACGTTGGAGCCATAGGTCAGCTTCTCGGCAATGGCGGCCTCGTCGATCTCATAGTAGGCGAAGATCTTCTGGGTGTACTGGCCCACGGGCACGTCGCTGTTGCCGATGGCCAGCTTCACGTCACCGGACTTCAGCAGCTCGGCCAGCTTATCAAAGCTGTCAATGCCCTTGTCGCTGCCCTCGGCCACGGCCAGCACCACCTTGTTCTCCAGCAGGTCGATGCGGCTGCCGGCCACCAGCATATCAAGGCCGTCGGGGTTCTTCTCGGCGTCGTCCTTCAGGGTGCCGTCCAGCTGGTTCATCTGCTTGGGCGCGGCGGAGATAAACAGGTCGCAGGGCGCGCCCTCGACGATCTGGGTGTACAGCTTGCCGGAGGAATCGAAGTTGAAGCTGATCTTCACATTCTCGTTCTCGGCCATGTACTTTTCGCCGGTGGCGGTCAGGGACTCGGTCAGAGAGGCGGCGGCGAATACCGTCAGCTCCACGGTCTCAGCAGGAGTCTGATCGTCGGTCTTGGCATCGTCGTTGGTCTTGCTGCCGCAGGCCATCAGGCTCAGTGCCATGGCCAGCGCCAGCAGCAGGGAGATCAATTTTTTCATCTTTGTGTTCCTTTCTTGATTTGTACTTCTATATCAGTGCAGTTCTTTTGCGCAGATAACGGCTTTCCAAATCATACGGCCGTTGGGCGATGACACTCTTATTTGCCGAAGGGGCAGACGGGGTAATGGCACTCCCCGCAGCCAAGGCACAGCCCGCCCTCGCCTAGGGCGGCGATGTCAGCGCGGGTGACGGGCACGTCCGCCGCGATTTTGGGCAGCAGCAGGTCGAACACGGTAGCGCCGGCGTACATGACGCAGCCGGGCAGGCCCATGACGGGCATACCGTCGTCAAAATAGCCCAGCAGGAACATGGCGCCGGGCAGCACCGGCGCGCCGTAGGCCACAACGGATGCGCCGGCGGCCTTGATGCCGCCGGGGGTGTTGTCGTCCGGATCCACGCTCATGCCGCCGGTACATAGGATCATGTCAGGCTGTTTCTCCCGCATGGCCAGCACCGCGTCGCGGACGTTCTCCACACCGTCGCCGGAGTAGACTGTCTCCAGCGTCTCGATGCCGTAAGCCTTCAGCTTGTCGATGACCACCGGGGTGAAGGTGTCCTTGATGAGGCCCTTTTTCACCTCGCTGCCGGTGGAGACGATGCAGGCGGTTTTCCGCACAAAGGGCCGCAGCGCCAGCAGCGGCTCCGTGCCTGCGGCATGCTCGGCCCTTTGCAGCTTTTCTTCCTCGATAATAAGCGGGATGACCCGCATGCCCGCCAGCTTATCGCCCTTGCGGACGGCGGTGCCGCCCTTCCGGGTGGCGATCATCACCTCGTCCTGGCTGTTGACGGCCACCAGCCGCCGGGAGTCTACCAGAAACAGGCCGTCACAGGCGGCCTTCAGCTCGATCTTGCCCTCTTTCACCTGGCTGCGGGTCATGTTCTCCTGCCCGCACAGCGCCAGCAGGCGCTCCGCCGCGTCGTTCTCATGCACCATGCCGGGGTTCATCTCCCAGACGTACAGGTGCTCCTTTCCCATGCTCAGCAGCACGGGGATATCCTCCGCCGTGACCACATGACCCTTACGGAAACGAGCGTCCTTGTAGGTATCCTTGATGATCTGGGTCATGTCGTGGCACAGCACGTGGCCGACAGCATCCTGTGTAGGGATCAGCTTCATGGCAGCACCTCAATCTCGTCACCGGCCTGTACGCGGCCCTCTTTTATCACTATGGCAAAGATTCCCTCTGTGGGCATGACGCATTTTCCTGCGGTGCGCTTGATCTCACAGTCATTGTGGCACTGCTTGCCGATCTGCGTGACCTCCAGCACCGTCTCACCTACCCGCAGCCGTGTGCCGATGGCCAGAGTTTTCAGTTCAATGCCGCGGGTATTGATATTTTCGGCAAACACACCGGCATCCAGTGGGATGGGGCAGATGTTCCGCATGGTATCCACGCTTTCATCTGCCAGCAAGCTCACCTGCCGGTGCCAATCGCCTGCGTGGGCATCGCCCACGATACCGTGGCACAACTTCAACTCGATATACGGTACCTCGTGCTTGCGCACGCCTTTCTTCTCGCTGATATTTACAGCGGTCACATAGGCCATGGTCTCATTCCTCCGCTTCATATACGCCGCTCTTTCCGCCCTCTTTATAAAGAAGGCGAATATCGGTGATGGACATATCCCGCTGCACCGCCTTGCACATATCGTACACGGTCAGTGCCGCTACGCTAGCGGCGGTCAGCGCCTCCATCTCCACGCCCGTCTCGCCACAGCAGCATACCTCACTTCGGATGTGGAGGGCTGTCTCCTCCAGCGCGAAGGTAATATCCACCTTAGTTAGCAGTAGCGGGTGGCACATGGGGATTATGTCGCTATTCTTCTTGGCGGCCATAATACCGGCCACCTGCGCCACCGCCAGCACATCGCCCTTGCCGATGGTACCGGCACGGATCCGTTCCATGGTGGCCGCCGCCATTTGGACGGTGACCGTGGCTCGCGCTACTCGGCAGGTCTGTGCCTTTTCACTGACGTCCACCATACGGGCGTGACCCTGTTCATTGAAATGTGTCAGATCCATATGGGCTTATCCTCCAATCTGATTCATATTCCGAGGGGTATCACTGGATCGCTCCGCCAAATGATGCCGCTGGGGTTTTTGATAAATTCCCTGCCAAAAGGCCCACAACAAATCCGAACCATGCAGTCCCCGAAGGGATAACTCGTCTTTGCTATGCAGACATCCTTTCAATTTACCGTCCGCTGTTACGCGGATACGACGGCAATCGAAGCAGAATTCATGGCTCATGGGAGAAATCAATCCCACTGTTCCTTGTGCGCGAGGCAGCTGGTATCTTCGAGCTAAGCCATGGCACCGCCCACCGTGAGCTGGTCGGCGTAGGCCAAGGGAGGGGCAGAAGTCCCACCCTCAGAGATCATTGCATTGGCCAGCATGGCGTTATATTGCTGCGCCGCCTGCCGCTGGGCGGTCAGCTCGGCATCGTCGGTGCCCGCTATGGCCGCGATATAGGTGGTTTCTACATCTGAATGATATTTTTCACTCATCACCTCGCCAATCAGTGGATAGAGAAGTAACCCCAGCGCCACAACAAATAGCGCAATGGCCGTAAGAACATACCATTTACACTTCACAAGAACCTCCTCCGTTTCAATATTACTTATCATTGCTTTGCTTGGGTGTAAAAAGACCGGCTGCAAATCGCAGTCGGTCTTTTGTTCAGAGTGATTCACTTTTCCAGCAGCCAGTCCGTGAGATTCTTCACGCGGATGCCATTGTAGTTGCCTACCGTCAGGCGGTCGGCGGTCAAAACGATTTTTTCGTAATTGTCGCGGATCAGCTTCAGCGGACGCATTTCACGCTCAAAGGTCTCCTGTGCCGACATATCTGCCGTTACCTGATAGTAGGTATATTCGCCCTGTTTTTCTGCAACAAAATCGACCTCTGTGCTGCCAAGCTTGCCGATCATCACCTTATAGCCCCGGCGCAGCAGTTCAAAGTAGACTACGTTTTCAAGTGAGAAGCCAAGGTCGTAATTTCGACGCGGCAAAATATGATTCCGCAGGCCGAGATCAACGATGTAGAATTTCTTGCTGACTTTCAGGAGCTGCTTGCCCACAATATCAAAGCGCTCTGCGGGATAGAAGATAAAGGATTCCGTCAGGGCATCCACATAATCGTCCACAGTGTTTGGGGAGACCTTTCTGCCGGAGGAGATCAGGTAGTCCGCAATGCTGCGGATAGAAACCGGACTGCCTACCACACTGGCGAGGTATTTCGCAATGGATTTCAGCAGCGCAATGTCCGTGATCTTCCGCTTCGACGGTTCACTCTCCTTGCGGGCCTGCCGGTCTTCAATGTCCTTCACAATGACGGTATTGTAGATGCCCTCCAAATAGGTTTCCACCTTTTCCGTGGTACGATCCATTCTGGCCACATAGGGCAGCCCGCCGCATTGCAGATACTCCGCAAAGCCGCGGTCAGCATCCAGTTCCGTGATGGTCAGGAACTCTTTGAGGGAAAGCGGCAGCATCTTGATCTCCACATAGCGTCCGGTCAGAAGCGTAGCGAGATCACCGGAGAGCATATACGCATTGGAACCGGTGATGTAGATGTCTACATCCGGCTTGACATACAGGCTGTCCACAACCTTTTCAAAGTCGGTGACTTTCTGTATCTCGTCCAAAAAGATGTAGGTCGTTCTCCCCGCTGCCAGCCGTTCCTTCAGATAGGCATACAGCTTTTTATAGTCCAGCAGCTCCTCGTACTCCAGTTCTTCAAAGTTCACGGATACGATTTGTGCATCCTGCACACCGTTTTCTCTGAGCCACGCCTGATACTGCGTCAGCAGCGTAGACTTTCCGCAGCGGCGAATGCCGGTTACGACTTTGATAACCTGTTCATCCTTCCACTGGATCAGTTCAGTCAAATATTCTTTTCGCTCTACCAATGCGGCCACCTCCTAAAAGAAGTATTCTCATTATAGAGCAAAATATGCTTCCTGTCAACAAAATATTCCGAAGCAGGAACAAAATTGCATTTAACTCTTGTTTTGTTCCCATATAGAGAGGGGGAGTAAGGGCGTTTAGCCCTTACTCCCCCCTCTACCATGGTTATACGTTCTTATGCTTGCGGGACTTGACCACGATGAAAGCCGCAGTACCCAGAAGCAGAATGCCGCCAATGGTGAACATCTACGTGCCGTAGCCACCAGTCTTGGGCAAGTCAAAGCCGGGGTTGTCAATCACGGTCAGAGGCACAATGGCGCTGCCATCGGTCATGGTGACATCCTTGCCGTTGACTGTGGCAGAGGCGGTCAGGAGCTTGGCACCGCACTTCTCACAGGCACCGTTTTCGGAGGTCTTAATATCGATCTTGACTGCCTCCTTGAGCAGCACATAGCCCTTATCCGTGGCAATTTCGGTCAGGGAATAGCTGTCGTCCTCCAAACCCTTGACCACGATGTGGCCGCTGCCGTTGGGAACAAAGGTGGTAGCATCAGACTTCTTGGAGGTAAAGCTCTTGGCGTAATACACGCCATCCTTCAGGTCTGCGATGATGTAGCAGTCGTCACTTTCATTATGCAGGTTGAACTTGACGTTCTGAACGTTGCCCTTGCCATCGCTGAACTGCTTCAGCACGTCAATGCCGTAAGTATACACATGGCAGCAATCTTCCAGGGTGTCGTAGTACGTAGTGTTGGTGCGCTTCCAGGTCAGTACGACCTCATTGGGGTTATCCTTGTCGCCCATCTGCGCGTCGGCGGTCAGGGTGGCGGCATAGGTGATCCGCATGGTGCAATCACTGTAAGCACGCTTGACGCTATCGGTATAAACGGTGGTCGCTTCGTTGATCTCCGCCAGACCAGCCTCGGTCATGTGGATGGTCATGGTGTTGGCGGTGTCGTCATAGACAATCGTAAATTTGCCGGAGTTTTCATTCCAAGTAGTGATCTTGTCAGTGCAGGCGGAATCGCGGAAGAACTCGATAACAACATCCTGCTTATTGTAGCGGCTGCCCCTGGACATGGTGTCCACATAGGTGTACTCGCTCAGGCTGGATGCCTTGGAGGTAATAGTGGGCAGGGTGCTGATGATCTGGTAATCCACAACATCGCCCACGGAGGCGGTAGCGGTATGAGCGTAACCATCGGCAATGTCGGTCAGACTGCCGTTGTGCTTGCCAGTGCTGTTCTTGCTCTCGCGGACGGTCTTTTCGAGGTCGGGGTTGCCAGTCTGGTTTTTCGGGTAGATCACGATATCGTAGGTCCACTCGCTCCCATCAATGGTGGTCATGGGCAGAGATACAAAGAAGGGGTTGCAGGTGCTGGTGACCATTTCGGGAACGCGAGTCTCCACAACGAGGTACAGGCCCTGCTCCATGTTGGACGCAGACGCTTATCTTCTTTGATGAGATTCAGTCCTGTGAACGTGCGCTGACATCACTGAAGTATTTTTGTGAGGAAACTCCGGAATTTCACATTGCAGCGGCGGGCAGCCTATTGGGTGTCGCCATCAACAGACAGCACTATTCTTTCCCTGTGGGAAAGGTCGAAACGATTACCATGTATCCTCTGGATTTTGAGGAATACCTATGGGCTCGTGGTAAGGAGTTCCTTGCTTCTGAAATACGTTCCGCCTTTGAAATGATGATCGCCCTGCCTGACGCGCTCCATGCGGAGGCGACTAAGCTGTATCGTGAGTATCTGCTGATTGGCGGTATGCCCGCCAGCATCAACGCCTTCCTCAGAAGCGGCAGCTTTTTGGATGTCTCCCTGGTGCAGAATGAAATATTGGACAACTACATCGCGGATATGGTCAAGTACGCCAGTAACGCCGACAGTGTGAAGATCCGCGCCTGCTACAATTCCATTCCAGCGCAGTTGGCAAAGGACAACCGCAAGTTCCAGTACAAGGTCGTACAAAAAGGCGGCAGTGCCTCCCTGTTCGGTGCATCCATCGAATGGCTGTATCTGGCGGGGGTCGTGCTGAAATGTCAGCGCATCAGTCAGGTATTTGAACCCATCTCTGTATATGCGGACTTGTCGGCTTTTAAGCTATACATGGGAGACGTGGGCCTTTTGACCGCAAAGTCCGGACTTTCCCAACAGACCGTTTTATCCGGCGAAGGGAACACCTTCATGGGCGCTGTCACGGAAAACTATGTGGCGCAGCAGTTGGCCGCAAATGGGCATGATCTCTACTATTGGGAAAGCAACAACACCGCCGAACTGGATTTCGTCCTGCAAAGGGGAAATCAAGTCATGGCCATTGAGGTCAAGAAGGGCGAACACGTCCGTTCCCGCAGTCTCAATCTGTTCATCGGCACCTATCATCCCTCCTGCGCGATACGCCTGTCCCTCAAGAACTTCGGGGAAAAGGATGGTCTGAAGTCTGTCCCTCTGTACGCAGCCTTCTGCATTTGACGCTCATCCAAACCAAATCATTACGAAAATAGCTGTTCGGTAATTTGTGCCGGACAGCTATTTCTCTACCCGCTCCCACCACTGAGATCATGGCCTACCATCAGCGCGTAATGATTATCCATGGTCAGCGGTTCATTATACAGCGCGGTCAGCAGATATGGCTTCACATGGCGCACCTCGGTGGTATTCTCGTTGACCCGATCCAGCACATACAGCAGATGCGCGCCGGTCAGCTTCAGCAGTCTTGAACGTACTACCTCCGCTGGCAGTTCTTCTCCCGCCACGCGGATGGTGGGCTTGGTGGAACACACGGTATCCAGCATCAGCCCCACCAACTCGTCCAGCCGCCCGCAGTCTACCTCGGTGTAGCCCACAAGATAGTTATAGTCCACATTGGTCATGATCTGTGCTCGGTATGTTTCCCGCCGCTCCATTCCGTTTTCCTGTATAGGCTTACCCTCATGAGGAAATGAAGGAAAGGATTTCGTAACATCCGTATTTAATTCTTCTTTACTTTGTTCTTCTATATTTAATTGCGCGGGATTTTCCTGTTCAGGTTTTTCCAAGACAGGTTTTACCTGTTCTGGAAAATCCCGTTTAGGTGCGTCACCGGCATTTTCCACCTGAACGGGATTTTCCCGTTTAGGTGGCTCCGGCTCTCTAGGCTGCTCCAGAATGGTATATTCGATGCCGCCCAGCGTACCGTCCGCGTGGCGCTCCCGCGCCCGCACGATGTACCCCGCGCCCTCCAGTTCCCGCACCGTGGCGCAGATACTGTCCACACCATCCTTGCAGATGCAGGCCAGTCCCTTGGTGGTGTAGTCCCAATCCTCTGGCAGCGACAGCATCAGGGACAGCAGCCCCTTGGCCTTTAGCGACAGCGACTTATCCCGCAGATGATGGTTTGACATGACGGTGTAGTTCCGCGTTTTCTCCACTCTGAATACAGCCATGGGCGTTCCTCCTCCCTTATATTTTTATATAGAAAAAGAGACGGTTCACACCGTCTCTTTTTGCTTCCTGTTTTATAATGCTTGTCCCCTATGCCAATAGGAGGTAAGTCTGATACACAATATTCAAGTGTCGGTTATAGCTGTCTACTCTCAGATCGCCGGATAGTAGCTGTCCCGCATTTGGTGGTGCAACACTTAGGGAAGATGTACGCCACCAAACCTCCGTTGGGTTCTCTTCAGCCCTGTATTTTCCCGGCTTACACGTTTCCGATTGGCATTTTGGACTACATCTTTTTGATGATATGGGCCACCAGGCGGAGGTTGTGCTCCACCAGGCGGTTGCGGGCAGACAGGTCTCCCCTGCCCCACTGCTCCAGGCACTCCCGCTCCTCCTGTCGGGACAAAGGACGGGGAAACGACCCGGGATTTCCGGACAGGTGCAGCGTCAGAAACAAGCTGTTGGACAGCAGCAGCAAAGCCGCCGATAACATAAACCATCCCTCCTTCACGGCAATCCTATGCCCAGGAGGGATGGTCCTATGTACCCGCGGCATACACTGCGTTTGAACCGGCGGTTCTCCGGCTCCCACCGGTATACGCAGCAGCTTACACGTCCTCGGGCTTGGAAATGGCCGCAGAGGGCGTTTTTTCATTTTGTTCATCAGAGGAAAGAATGCGCACCTCCAGACCGGTAATATAATTATCCGGGTGTCCCTCGCAGCACTGATCCACGATGTTGGGGGTGATAACACAGTCATCCACCGGCAGCTTCCGGCGGCGGGCTTCGTCAAACAGGCGGTCGATGGAGTCCTGAATGGTGAGATACGGCCCATAGTGATAGCCGCAGAGATAGTCCCCGGCGGGGATATAGGAAACGGGCTGGTCGGCCATCAGGTCCGGCAGGCGGCGGGCCTCGGCGGGAGTATCTTCATAGAGGTAGGCGCCGAACCATTTCCGCTGTCCCTGATAAAAGCCCACGGTGGGATAGAAGTAAAACAGCTCATGGGTAAAGAGGTTGATTTCCTCGCCGATGTGCAGAAAGGCCCGGCGCGGGAAGGAGCGGACATAGAATTTATCCCGTTGGCTGGCGGCCTGCTCCCGCTCGATAAACTCCACCTTCTGCTGGATGATCTGGATGGTGGCATTCAGCTCGTCGCATTGACGGCGCAGCTGCTGCGCCTGCTGGGAGAGCATTTGCAGGTTATCACGCAGGCCGTTGCTGTGGAGAAAGGCCTTGATCTGGGCAAGAGAGTAGTCCAGCCGCCGCAGATACCGGATCGTGGCCAGCGGATAGACCTGGTCGAAGTGGTAAAAGCGGCGGTTATTCTCGCTGTTGCGCACCTGCGGCACCAGCAGGCCCTTGGCGTCATAATGGCGCAGCAGCTGGACATCCATGTTGAAAATGTCGGCAAGCTCCCCGATGGTCAAAAATTCTTTCATAAAAAACCTCCCATTTTTCCGGGGTATAACAGCAGGATTTTGTGAGAACATCAGAAAATCCGGAAAAATCAAAATTAGGGCTTGAACCTATAACCGTTATAGGTTGTAGGGTGAGTATATCATTTATGAAACAGCTTGACAAGTATCTGGATGGAGGAATCTCATGCAAACCTATTTGAAGAATGGCTACATCGTCTCCATGGATCAGCAGGACACCGTTTTTGACGGCGGCGGCGTGCTGGTGGAGGATGACCGCATTACGGCGGTCGGTAAGGTTGACCCCAGGCTGGTGAAGCCCGACGCGGAGGTCATTGACCTGCAGGGCAGGTATGTGCTGCCCGGGTTTGTGAACACCCATGTGCACACCTCCCAGCAGATTTCCCGGGGCGTAGGCGATGATGTGGATTTCATCTGCTGGCTCCACGACCGGATGTGGCCCTTTGAGAGCAGCATGACGGAGGAGGACTCCTATGTGTCCACGCTGATGACCAGCCTGGAGCTGATCCGCTCCGGCGTGACCTCCTTTGCTGAGCCCGGCGGACAGTTCGTCTCCGGCATGGCCCGGGGTACGGCGGAGTCCGGCCTGCGCGGCAAGCTGGCCAAATCCGTGATGGACTGCGGCGACGGCCTGCCGGAGATCTGGCAGCGCACCATGGAGCAGGAGCTGGAGCAGCAGGTGGCGGACCTGGAGAAATTCCACAACACCGCCGATGGAAGGGTGCAGGTATGGTTCGGCCTGCGCACCATTTTCAACAACACCGATGAGCTGTGCGTCCGCACCAAGGAGCTGGCGGACAAATACGGCGTCGGCATCCACATGCATGTGGCCGAGGCTAAGGAGGAGAAGGAATATACCTACGCCCGCTGGGGCGAGGGCACGGTGAAGCATCTGGAGCGGCTGGGCGTGCTGGATAAGAATTTGCTGGCCGTTCACACAGTATGGCTGACGGATGAGGAGCTGGAGCTGTTCAAGAAGCGGGAAGTGAAGATTTCCCACAACCCAGCTTCCGCCATGCGCGTGCTGGGCTTTGCACGGATCCCGAAGATGCTGGCGATGGGGCTGCGGCCCTCCATCGGTACGGACGGCGCGTCCTCCTCCAACCACATGGACATGGTGGACGAGATGTGGCTGACCAGCCTGATCCACAAGGGCTGGCGTCTGGACCCCACGGTGGTTCCCTCGCAGGATATTCTGCGGATGGCCACCAAGTGGGGCGCCCGCGCACTGCTGGACGAGGACCTGTACGGCAGTCTGGAATGCGGCAAGAAGGCGGACCTGATCGTCATTGACCCCCACGGTCCGTCGATGATGCCGGTGAACGACAAAATCGCCGCCCTGGTAACGGCCATGCATTCGGCCAATATCCAATCCACCATGTGCGACGGCAAGTGGCTTATGCGGGACCGGAAGATCCTGACCCTGGACGAGGAGGCCATCCTGAAGGAGGCCTGCGACCGGGCCAAGGCCATCTATAAGCGGGCGGGCATTGAGCTGCCGGACCGCTTCCCGGTGGTGAAGGTTTAAAGGGGTTTCAACGGTGCGGGGCACCAGAACATAGAAGCAGCAAGCGGAATTATGCGTTTAGTATGGAGGTACAGCATGAATCAGAAATTACTGTCCGTTGCGAAGGGTGAGACTCCGGCCGATCTGGTGATCCGGAACGGCAAGGTGGTCAATGTCTATTCCGGTGAGATCTATGACGGCGGCGTGGCCATCTGCGGCGACACCATCGCTGCCGTGGGCGATGTGGAATACTGCATCGGCGAGGGCACCCGGGTGGTGGACGCGGAGGGAAAGTATCTGACCCCCGGCTTCCTGGACGGACATATCCATCCGGAAAGCTCCTCGCTGGCCATCCGGCCCTTTGCCGAGGCGGTGCTGGCACACGGCACCACCGGCATTATGACGGACCTGCACGAGGTGGGCGTGGTGTCCGGGCTGGAGGGCATCGAGGCCATCCTGAAGGAGGCCGAGGCCACAGACCTGAAAATTTATTTCGTGGTGCCGTCCCACGTGCCGTTTTCCCCCAATCTGGAGACCAGCGGCGGGCGCTTTAATCCGGAGATCATCCGCAAGGCCCTGAAGCGTTCGGACGCGGTGGGCCTGTCCGAGTGTGTCGGCCCCTATATCACAGCCGGGTTCCCCGATCTGCTGGAGTCCTTTGACACCACGCTGTCCATGCCCGGCAAGACCCTGCAGGGCCATCTGCCGGATATGTACGGCCCGGCCATGAGCGCCTGCATTGCCGCCGGTGTGTCCACCGACCATGAGTCCTTCTGCGAAAAGGATGTGTTTGAGCGGCTGCGCAACGGCTGCCACCTGATGATGCGCGAGGGCAGCGCCGCCCGGAATATGCCGGTGCTGCTGAAGACCGTGATGGAAAATCATCTGGACACCGCCATGGTCAGCATCGTCACCGACGACCTGCACACGGTGGACCTGCAGGAGCGGGGCCATCTGGACGACTCGCTGCGCACGGCCCTGGGCATGGGTCTGGACTTTGTCAAGGCCATTCAGATGGTCACCGTCAACTGCGCGCGGGCTTTCAATCTGGACCGGGAAATCGGCGGACTGGCACCCGGACGCCGGGCAGACGTCAACATCACCACCGGCCCGGAGGATTTCCGCGTGCTGACCACCTTCGCCGGCGGCCGCCAGATCACAGACAACGGCAAGCTGCTAGTGCACTATGAGACGGCAGAGCATGAGCCCTGTGTGCTGAACACCATGCACCTGAAAAACCCCATCACGGCGGACAGCTTCAAGATCCATGCCCCCGCAGGCGCCAAGAAGGTGAAGGCCCTGGTGATGGATACGCTGCCCTACATGCCCTTCACCAATCGCCGGGACGTGGAGCTGCCGGTTGTGGACGGCGTGGTGCAGTGCGATGTGGAGCAGGATGTGCTGTATATTGCACAGGTAGAGCGCCACGGCAAGAACGGCAATGTGGGCAAGGCCTTTATGGGCGGCTTCCACATCCGGGGCGGCGCCATGGCTTCCTCCGTGGGCCACGACAATCACAACATCATTGTCATGGGCGACAGCTTCGAGGACATGGCGCTGGCGGTGAACCGCTGCGTGGAGCTGGGCGGCGGACAGGTGATCGTCCGCAGCGGCAAGGTGGCCGCCGAGGTGGCATATCCCATCTGCGGTCTGCTGAGCGACCTGCCTCTGGATGAGCTGGCGGAGAAGAAGAAGGAGCTGAACCGGGTGGCCCATGAAATGGGCACGGAAATTGCCATTCCCTTCATGTTCCTCAGCTTTATCTGTCTGGCGGCGATCCCCGCTTACGCCATCACCGACTGCGGATTCATTGATGTGGTGCAGCAGAAGGTCATCAACCCCATTCTGGAGATCGTGGAATAAAACCGAATCCCCCAAAACCCAACTTGCAAAAGAGCACAGAGAGGAGCAACATGAAAAACGATTTTTTTAAGCTGAAGGATCACGGTACCACCGTCCGGCGGGAAGTGCTGGCGGGTATCACCACCTTTATGACCATGGCCTATGTGCTGGCAGTGCAGCCCTCCGCCATCTGCGGCTTCGGCCCCGATCCCTATATCACGGATATAAACGGCGTGGTGATCAGCAAGTCAGCGCTGCTGGTGATGTGCGCACTGGTCAGCGGCATCATCACCCTGTTTATGGGTCTGTATGCCAATCTGCCGCTGGCGCTGTCCACCGCCATGGGCAGCAACTTCATTCTCGGCGGGCTGGTCAACAGCGGCACGGTATCCTTCGGTTGGGCCATGGCGCTTCTGCTGTGCTCCGGCATTCTGTTTATCCTGGTAACGGTGCTGGGCGTGCGGAAAATGGTGGTGGACCTGCTGCCGAAGAACCTGAAGATCGCCATACCGACCGCTGTGGGCTTCTTCATTGCCTATCTGGGCTTTAAAAACACCGGCCTTGCCGCCTTCAGCGACAGCGGTCTGGCCTTGGGTGATTTTACCCAGCCCGCGGTGCTGCTGGCCCTGATCACCATGGCGGTGATGGGCGTGCTGACGGCCTATAAGGTGCGCGGCGCGATTCTGATCGGCATCATTGTCGGCACCGTCATCAGCATCCCCATGGGCGTGTCCACGCTGCCCACCACGCTGGTGTCTCTGCCGGATATGAGCGAGATCGGCAATCTGGTGCTGTGCTACGACTTCAAGTCCGTGCTGGCAGACATCCCCGGCGCGCTGGTGTGGATCTTCATCCTGTTCACCAGCGACTTCTTTGCCACCTTCGGCGCGCTGATCGCCGTGGGCGCCCAGACCAATATGCTGGACGAGGACGGCAACTTCCCCCAGATCGAAAAGCCCTTCCTGGTGGATGCCGTTGGCACGGTGGTGGGCTCCGGCACCGGATGCACCACCATCTCCACCTTCATTGAATCCACCATCGGCGTGGAAGCAGGCGGCCGCACGGGTTTGACGGCGATCGTCAGCGGCGGGCTGTTCCTGGTGTGCATCTTCCTGTCCCCGCTGTTTCTGATGATCCCCACTGCCGTGACCGGCGTGGCGCTGATCTTCGTGGGCTTCTCCATGCTGTCGGGCTTTACGAAGCTGGACTTCTCCGACTTCAAGAGCTGCTTCGGTCCCTTCGTGATGATCCTGTTCGGCACCTTCACCGGCGACATCGCCGCGGCAATCTGCCTGGGCGTGCTGACGGACGTGCTGATCAAGGTGCTGACGGGCGATGCAAAGAAGGTCCACCCGGTGCTGTATGTGCTGTGCATCCCGCTGGTGCTGTACTTCATCGTGTAAATAATCGGATAACAAGGCTCCCGGCGTACCGGGATGAATAGTCCGGATTGTGCAGAATGGCGCAGCGTAAGCTGCGCCATTCTGATTTTTTGCCGCGCTTGAGTCGGCCGATCAAAGCGGTTCTTTTTCGTCCGGCTGCCGCCGGTACACGCAGCAGCCCTCCGCCATGCCGCAGAAGCGGAAGCCGGACTTTTCCGCGATGTGCCGGGTCACCGTCTGCTCCGGGACGCACTCAATGACCACGCCCCGGCCCTGACGCCGGGCGCGGTCTGTCAGCAGCCGGGTCAGCTCCCCGGCGTATCCCCGGCCCCAGCGGCTGCGGTCCAGGACCCAGCCCAGCTCCATGGACACATCATCATAGGGGTGCCAGATCACATACCCCGCAAAGCCGCCGTCATCCACCGCCAGGATCAGCGGCTCCGGCGTCAGCCCCGCCCGTTCCAGAAAGGCCCGGGTCTGCTCCCGGGAAAAGGGCGGCTCCAGATACCGCATGACCTCCGGGTCCGACAGCAGCCGGTGCAGAGGCTCCAGGTCCGCCTCCGTCATTCGGCGGGCCCGCAGTCCGGCAGACTTACGCTCCATGCCCGCCTCCCTTACCGCAGCCAATCCGGCAGGGAGTGGCTCTGGACGCTGCTGACCATGCCCATGGCGGCAAACAGGGTCACGATGGACGAGCCGCCATAGCTGAAAAACGGCAGCGTCAGGCCGATCACCGGCAGCACAAACAGGCACATACCCACGTTACTGATGGTCTGGAAGATCAGCACCGCTGCCACCCCCACGCAGACATAGGACTCCGTGGTGTTCCGGGCCTTCCGCGCCACCATCAGGCACCGCACGATGATGGCCGCCAGCAGCAGCAGCACCGCCAGGCACCCCAGCATCCCCAGCTCCTCGCCGATGGCGGAGAAGATGAAGTCCGTGTACCGGAACGGCAGACTGCCGGAGTATTCGCCCTGGGTCTGTATCCCATGGAACAGCCCCTGGCCGGTGAGCTTGCCGCCGCCCAGGGCCAGCAGGCTCCGGGTCTGCTGCCATCCGGCCCCCAGGGGGTCCAGGTCGTGGTCAAACACCACCATGAACCGCTCCTTCATATAGTCCGGGATCTTGTCCAGCTCCCACAGCAGGTAAAACGCCGCGCCGCCGCCCAACAGGGCGATGATGAACCACCGGGCCGCCACTCCGGCCACAAAGGCCATGGCCGCGAAGATGAAGATATACACCAGGGCGCTGCCCATGTCCGAGGAGATGACGTAGTAAAGCCCCACCATCAGCAGCACGTGCCCCGCCAGAAACGCAATGGAACGCAGGGATTTCAGCCCCCAGTTCTCCTTGACCCAAACCAACTGCCGGCTGAGCACCAGGATGAACGTCAGCTTCACGATCTCCGCCGGCTGGATATTGGCCGGAAAGCCCTGGATCCCCAGCCAGGCCCGGTTGCCGTTGTTTTCGATGCCCAGCGGCGTTTTCAGCAGCAGGAACATGACGATGCCGAAGCCCAGCAGCCATTTCCAGCGCTTGGCGGCCTCGGTCAGGTCGATCTGGGACATGAGAAAATAGATGCCCACTCCCAGCACAATGGCGCAGGCCTGGACGATGACCATTTTCCAGGAGTTCAGGAAGTTCGTGGCGCTGGCGATCATCACCAGCCCGAACAGGGCCGCGCCGCAGCAGAGACACAGCAAAAGCCAGTCGGCCTGCCGCAAAATATCGAAAATGCTATCCTTGATTCGTTTCAGCATGAAAGGCTCCTCTTGTAAAACCGGTTGCATGGAACATGATATCAATTTAGTATAGCATACGAAACTTTTTCTGTAAACCGAATTTTCTCTTTTCAAGCGGGAATTCCTGTGATATAATCAGTTGATTTTACGGAGAGGAGGCCACCTATGGAGTATATCACCCACAGTCCCGCGGAAACGGAGGAGCTGGGCTGCCGTTTGGGACGGACCCTGGGCCCCGGTGCGGTGGTGGCCTACTTCGGCGGCCTGGGGATGGGCAAAACCGCCTTCACCCGGGGACTGGCCCGGGGCCTTGGCTGCCGGGGCCGGGTCACCAGCCCCACCTTCACCATCGTCAACGAATACGACGGCCCCACGCCCCTGTTCCACTTCGACATGTACCGCCTGGCGGACGCTGACGCCCTGTTTGACATCGGCTGGGAGGACTATCTGGACCGGGGCGGCGTGTGCGCCGTGGAGTGGAGCGAAAATGTCCGGGAGGCCCTGCCGCCGGACGCCGTTACCGTCACCATCGCCCGCTGTCCGGAAAACGATGGCTGGCGCAGCATTACCATTGAGGGAGGGGAGCCGCTTTGAAAATACTTGCCATCGAGACCTCGGCCAAAAGCGTCTCCGCCGCCGTGGTGGAAAACGGCGTTCTCCTGGCCAGCGCCTATCAGAATATGGGCCTGACCCACAGCCGCACCCTGATGCCTCTGGTGGACGGTATGCTGTCCGCCGCCGGGCTGCGGGTCCAGGATATGGACCTGCTGGCGGCCGCCAACGGGCCGGGCAGCTTCACCGGCCTGCGCATCGGCGTGTCCGCCCTGAAGGGCCTGGCCTGGGCCCTGGAAAAGCCCTGCTGCGGCGTGTCCACCCTGGCCGCCATGGCCCGGAACCTGGCCCATATGGAGGGCCTCATCATCTGCGCCATGGACGCCCGGCGCAATCAGGTATACAATGCCCTGTTCCTGGCCCAGGATGGCGTTCTGACCCGGCAGTGTCCGGACCGGGCCATCGGCCTGGCGGAGCTGGCGGAGGAGATAAAAAACCGCCCGGAGCCGAAATTTGTTGTTGGCGACGGGGCCGGGCTGTGTTATAATTATCTGTTGGAGCAGGATGTTCCCTGCCGGATGGCCCCGCCTCAGCTGGTGATGCAGAACGCCGTGGGGGTTGCCCTGGCGGCGGAGGAAATGGCTGCCGCCGGACAGGTCACCACGGCCCGGGACCTGGTTCCCGTGTACCTGCGGCTGAGCCAGGCGGAGCGGGAGCGGCTGGCCCGGGGCCTGAAGATCACCTTGGATTGATAATTTTTATATATAAAGGAGAAGCACCATGTTTAGCGAAAAAGTCCACGTCATGAACCATCCCCTGGTGGCCCACAAGCTCACCATCCTCCGGGACAAGAACACCAGCGTCAAGGATTTCCGGGAGCTGGTGTCCGAGATCGGCATGCTCATCACCTATGAGGCCACCCGTGACCTGCCGCTGACCACCAAGGTGGTGGAAACTCCCCTGTGCAAGGCGGAGCTGCCCACTCTGGCCGGTAAGAAGTTCGCCGTGGTGCCCATTCTCCGGGCCGGTCTGGGTCTGGTGGACGGTGTGCTGCGCATGGTGCCCTCCGCCCGTGTGGGACATATCGGCATGTTCCGGGACGAGGAGACCCTGGAGCCCCACGTCTATTTCTGCAAGATGCCCAAGGACGTGGCTGACCGCGACATCATCATCGTGGATCCCATGCTGGCCACCGGCGGCTCCGCCGACGCCGCCATCACCGAGATGAAGAAGCGCGGATGCCACAACATCAAGCTCATGGTGCTGGTGGCTGCCCCTGAAGGCATCGAGCACCTGCAGAAGGCCCATCCCGATGTGGACATCTATGTGGGTGCGGTGGACGATCACCTGAACGAGCACGGCTATATCGTTCCCGGCCTGGGCGATGCCGGCGACCGCATCTTCGGCACCAAGTAACATGACGCGTTTTCCCCTGTCCCGGTACAGACCGGGACAGGGGATTTTTGCTTTTTCCTGCCCTTTTTGATATTCGCAAAAATAATGATTGACATTTGTCTTTATTTTTTATATATTGTATCTGCCAAATTTCAACGAGAGATATCAGGCCTATCCGCAAGGCCTCCCTTTGAACAGAGAAAAGAGGTAAGTCAAAAATATTTTACGAACGGGGGAGGATAAATGTCCAAAGAGTTGATTCGCCTGCGGGACCTCTGCATGGCGTTTGACGACGAGCTGGTTCTCGATCACATCAATCTGTATATCAACGATTCTGAATTCCTCACACTTCTGGGCCCCAGCGGCTGTGGCAAGACCACAACGCTGAGGATTATTGGCGGTTTCACGACACCCACGTCGGGAGACGTCACCTTTGACGGTGTGAGGATTAATGATGTCCCGCCGCATAAGCGGCAGATCAACACGGTGTTCCAGAAATATGCGCTGTTCCCGCATCTGGACGTGTTTGAGAATATCGCCTTTGGCTTGCGGATCGCCAAGGTGCCTGCCGAGGAAATTGAGGAGCGCGTGACGGAAATGCTGGGCGTGGTGAGTCTGAAGGGCTTCGAGCACCGGAAGATCACCCAGCTGTCCGGCGGCCAGCAGCAGCGGGTGGCCATCGCGCGGGCGCTGGTGAACCGGCCCAAGGTCCTGCTGCTGGACGAGCCCCTGGGCGCGCTGGACCTGCGCCTGCGGAAGGATATGCAGAACGAGCTCAAGCGTATCCAACAGCAGATGGGCATCACCTTCATCTATGTGACCCACGACCAGGAGGAGGCCCTGACCATGTCCGACACCGTGGTGGTGATGGACAAGGGCCGCATCCAGCAGATCGGCACCCCCGAGGACATCTATAACGAGCCGAAAAACGCCTTTGTGGCGGACTTTATCGGCGAGAGCAACATTCTCAACGGCACCATGGTCCGCGACAACGTGGTGAAAATGTACGGCAAGGAGTTCCCCTGTGTGGACGGCGGGTTCGCCCCCAACGAGCCGGTGGACGTGGTCATCCGCCCCGAGGACATCGACATTGTCCCCGTGGAGCAGGGCCAGCTGGTGGGCACCGTCACCAACGTCACCTTCAAGGGGATGCAGTACGATATCATTGTGGACTTCCGGGGCTTCAAGTGGCTGATCCAGACCACGGACCACTCCCCGGTTGGGGCCCGCATCGGCGTGAAGATCGACCCGGACGGGTTCCATATCATGAAAAAGAGCGAATATTCCGGTCAGTTCGGCGACTACAGCTCCTATTCTGAGGAGTATGAGGAGCTGGCGGACGCCTCCCTGGAGACGGATGAGGAGGAGAGCGGGGATGAAGAATAAGCTCTCCCGGTTCGCCGTGCCCTATGAGGTGTGGATGGCCATTTTCGTGGTGGCCCCCATCCTCATCATGGTGGTCTACGCCTTTTCCTCCGCCGAGGGCGGCTTCACCCTGGACAACTTTGTCCAGATGGGCGGCTATACCCAGGTGTTTCTGCGGTCCTTCAAGCTGGCCATCATCGCCACGCTGATCTGTCTGGTCATCGGGTACCCGGTATCGTATCTCATGAGCCGGGAGGGTCCGGCCTTCCAGCGGACGGCTATGGTGCTGATCATGCTGCCCATGTGGATGAACTTCCTGCTGCGGACCTATTCCTGGATGACCATCCTGGAAAACCACGGCCTGCTGAACCAGTTGTTTGAAAAAATCGGCCTCATCAGCCTGTATAACCACCTTTTCGGCACGGAGCTGGAGTATTTCTCCATGATGAATACCCAGGGGGCCGTGGTGCTGGGCATGGTGTATAACTATCTGCCCTTTATGATCCTGCCCATCTACTCTGTTATCATCAAGCTGGACGGCTCCCTGCTGGAGGCCGCCCGGGACCTGGGGGCCAATTCCATGACGGTGTTCCGCCGGGTGATCCTGCCCCTGAGCCTGCCGGGGGTCATCTCTGGCATCACCATGGTGTTTGTGCCGTCGGTGTCCACCTTCGCCATCAGCCGGATGCTGGGCGGCGGCACGGAGCTTCTGCTGGGCGACCTCATCGAGCGGCAGTTCCTGGGCGGGGCCTATAACCCACAGCTGGGCGCGGCCATCTCCCTGATGATGATGATCATCGTGCTGGTGTGCATGCTGGTGATGAATCGCTTCGGTGAGGGTGAGGAACAGGCGGTGATGCTATGACCGGCCGCAAGCAGAACAGCGTCGGTGATCGGGTGCTGATGGCGCTGGTGTTCCTGTTTCTCTATGCACCCATTATCATTCTCATCGTTTTCTCCTTCAACGCGGGCACCAGCTCCAGCGTCTGGAAGGGCTTTTCCCTGAAATGGTACGAGTCCCTGCTGTCTAACCGCCTGATCATGAACAGCGTATACACCACCCTGATGGTGTCGCTGCTGTCCACCATCGTGGCGGCCATTGCGGGCACGTTTGCCGCCATTGGACTGTACGCCATGAGCCGGCGGCGCCGGACCATCGTCAATTCCGTCAACAACATCCCCATGATGAACGCGGATATCGTCACCGGCGTCAGCCTGTGCCTGCTGTTCGTGGTGTTCTTCAACGGATGGGGCGCCTTTGCCGGGTGGGTGAACTCCTGGCAGTCGGCGGTGGTGCTGCCGGAGCGGCTGACCATGGGCTTCGGCACCCTGCTGATCGCCCACATCTGCTTCAACATCCCGTATGTCATCCTGTCCGTGGGGCCAAAGCTGCGGCAGATGGACCGGAACCTCATCGACGCGGCCCAGGACCTGGGCTGCACCTGGATGCAGGCCTTCTGGCGGGTGGTGATCCCGGAGATCAAGCCCGGCATCGTGTCCGGCGCGCTGACGGCCTTCACCATGTCCGTGGATGACTTCATCATCAGCTACTTTACCGCCGGAACCAGCGCCTCCACCCTGGCCATGACCATCTACGGCATGACCAAAAAGCGCGTCAGTCCGGAGATCAACGCCATTTCCACCCTGCTGTTTGTGACGGTGCTGGTGCTGCTGGCCATCATCAACCTGCGTGACAGCCACGCCGCCCGGCGGGAGCATCACGCGGCGGTGTCCGCCGCCTCCGGCGGACCGGTGAAGCCCCACCGGCGGCCCAACAAGCTGCTGCGCCGGGTGGCGGCCGGAGCCATGGCCTGCGCCTTAGTGGCGGTGCTGGTGGTCACCGGACACTCCGTCCAGTCGGAGCGGGTGGTGAACGTGTGCTCCTGGGGCGAGTACATCGACGAGGACCTGATCACCCGGTTCGAGGAGCAAACCGGCATCCGGGTGAACTATCAGACGGCGGAGAGCAACGAGGCCCTGTACTCCCTGATCAAGATGGGCGGCGCGGACTTCGACGTCATCGTCCCCTCGGACTATATGATCGCCCGCCTGATTCAGGAGGATATGCTGGCGGAGCTGGACTACAGCCACATTCCCAATTTCCAACTCATTGACGACACCTACAAGAACCTCAGCTACGACCCGGAGAACAAGTACACCGTGCCCTACACCTGGGGCACCCTGGGCATTATCTACAACACCACCATGGTGTCCGAGCCTATTACCAGCTGGGACGCCATGTTCGATCCCCAGTACGCCGGTCAGGTGCTGATGATCAACAACTCCCGGGACGCTCTGGCCGCGGCTCTGCTGGACCTGGGCTACAGCATCAATACCACGGACCCCGGCCAGCTGGAGGAGGCCTTCAACCTGCTGAAAACCGCCAAGGACAGCGGCGTGTATCAGGCCTTCGTCATGGACGAGGTGTTCCAGAAGATGGAGGGCGGCAACGCCGCCATCGCCATGTACTACGCCGGCGACTACCTGACCATGCTGGAAAACAACGAGGACCTGGCCTTCGTCATCCCGGAGGAGGGCAGCAACTGGTTCGTGGACGCCATGTGCGTCCTGAAGGACACCCAGCACATGGCCGAGGCGGAGGAGTGGATCAACTTCATCGCCTCCACGGACTCCAACCTGGCCAACATGGACTATATCTGGTACGCGTCCCCCAACCGGGAAGCCCTGGAGCAGTACCCGGCCTACTATGCGGAGGTCAACGAGGAGGAGCTGGACCCGGAGATCTACGAAATTATGGCCCCCCCGGCGGAGACGCTGGACCGCTGCGAGATCTATGAAAACCTGCCCAAGGACACCCTGCGGCTGTATGACCGGCTGTGGACCCGGCTGGGCGTATAAAGGAGGAACGGATATGATCGAAATCGGCAAATCCTATACCATTGAGCAGGTGGTCACCCCGGAGATGACCGCCCGGGCCATCGGCTCCGGCGGCCTGGAGGTGTTCGGCACCCCGTTTATGATGGCCATGATGGAGCACGCCGCCATGGACTGCGTGCAGCCGGACCTGCCGGAGGGCAAGGGCACCGTGGGCGTGGATATTCAGTCCAGCCACCTGGCCCCCACCCCTGTGGGCATGACCGTCCGGGCCACGGCCACCGTCACCGGCGTGTCCGAAAACGGCAAGCTCATCACCTTCCGGGTGGAGGCCAGCGACGGCTGGGGCCCCATCGGCGAGGGGACCCACACCCGGGCCATCATCGCCAACGACCGCTTCCTGCAGAAGTGCAACAGCAAGCTGACGGAGCGGAAATAACCCCCGCAGCTTCCAAAGAGGGAGGAGAGCGCCGCTCTCCTCCCTCTTTTTGCAATGCCCGCAAAAAAAGTTGTCCCGCCCCTTCAAAAGCTCTTGCAATCAGAGGACGGGAACCGTATAATATAAGTTCAGTGTGAAAACACGGGATTACGACCGAATAAGGAGTGTGAGACAATGACCGAGGAAGTGAAGGCCCCTCTGACGGAGGAGAGTGCCGAAAGCAAAAACTTTATTCTGAACTTTATCGACGAGGACATCGCAGAGGGTGGCCGGTTCCAGGGACTGACCGTCCACACCCGTTTCCCGCCGGAGCCCAACGGCTATCTGCACATCGGCCACTGCAAGGCCCTGTGCATCGACTTTGGCACCGCCGAGCGTTACGGCGGCCTGTGCAACCTGCGCATGGACGACACCAACCCCGCCAAGGAGGACACCGAGTATGTGGATGCCATCCAGCAGGATATCCACTGGCTGGGCTTCGACTGGGGCGACCGTTTCTTCTATGGCTCCGATTATTTTGAAAAGGACTATGAATACGCCGTGGAGCTCATCAAAAAGGGCCTGGCGTATGTGTGCGAGTTGACGCCGGAGGAGTTCAAGGCCAACCGCGGCGACATCGGCATCCCCGCCACCTCCCCCTACCGGGACCGCCCCATTGAG